>Ga0209040_10000467_pt1 | contig 31064 bp, 27 predicted proteins | sample BogFormECP12_OM3_FD_188240 | JGI IMG/M metagenome (GOLD analysis project Ga0209040, IMG submission 188240) | Bog forest soil microbial communities from Calvert Island, British Columbia, Canada - ECP12_OM3 (SPAdes) (version 2) | ecosystem: Environmental > Aquatic > Freshwater > Wetlands > Bog ... | reverse complement strand
GATCAACAATTGGTTGGTCAAGTAGCCGGTATCGCTCATGGTTCTGAGTACAGCACCCTGGAGCCCTCGTTCTCGCCGCCCAAGAATTGCCATTCGTAGGCGATACGGATCTGGTCGTGCTTGGCGCTGAGTTCGTGCGGGAACGCATCGAACGGGGCGGCGAGCTTCAAGATTCGGATCGCCGCATCGTCGATCTCCGGATGACCGCTGCTGTGCCGGATGATCGCCCGATCGAGCCGGCCGTTCGCGGTGATCGTCACTTCGATGACCGGCGTTCCGGACAGTTTGTCGCGGCGCGCCGCGTCGGGGAAATTCAAGGTGCCGACGCGCTCGACCTTGCGCCGCCAGCGGTCTAGGTAGACCGCGACGACCGATTCGCGGGTGTCGGCCGATATCCACAGCTGGTTCTTGGATTCGCCCCGCAGCCGCAGCTCGACGCCGTCGTCGTTCGGATCCATGCCGAAATCCGGTCGCTTCTCGAGCAGCAGCGGCAATTCGGCGGTGTCCTCGGCGGCCGCGTCGGCCGCGAAGTAGACGATTCGCGTCGAGCGGTTCTGAGTCGCGAGCGTTTGGGCATCGCCTGCATCGTGTCCCGCTTGATGCAGGTCGACGCCGTCGCCATTGGCGGCCCCCGGGCGCATCGCCGGCGCGAGCGAGGACTTCGGGATCAGCGCGCGATCCGGCGACAGCGTATTGCCGGAGCCCTGCTGGTTGCGCTGCGCCAGATAGCGCGCTTTCGCATTGTGCTTGACGTTCTGGGCGTTGTCGTTGACCAGGATGACCTCGAGGCCCGGCGCCTGGTCGCTGTCGGCATCGCCGTTGGGCGAGCTGAAGGTCACGCCCAAGATCACGATGCCATGCAGCAAGGCGGCCAAGAACAGCGTGGTCACCATTCGGTCGTTGGCGGGCGGTAAGTGGGTTTGGAGCGTTTGTGTGCTCATCCGGCTCCGAGCATTCTCGCGATCGCGTCCATCAATTGGGCACCAATATCGACACCGTGTTTTCGATTCAGTTCGCGAATTCCCGTGGGACTCGTGACGTTGATCTCGGTCACGTAGTCGCCGATGACGTCGATACCGACGAAGATCATGCCGGCCTCGCGTAGCTTGGGGCCAATTTGGGCGCAAAGCCAGCGGTCGCGGTCGTTGAGCGGCCGGCTTTCCGCGCGCGCTCCGGCCGAAAGATTTCCGCGGTTGTCGGCGCTGTCGGGCATTCGCTGGAGCGCATACGGCACGGGCTCCCCGTCGACCAGGATCACGCGGCAATCGCCGGCCGTGAGGATCTCCGGCAAGTAGCGCTGGACGATCGCGTAGCGGCTGCCGTAGTCGGTCAAGGTTTCGAACACGACATTGCGGTTCTTGTCGCCTTCCTCGAGCACGAAGATCGACCGCCCACCCATGCCGTGCAGCGGCTTGCAGACCGCGCGGCCGTGCTCGCGCAGAAACTCGCTCATGTCGTGCATGTCGCGCGTGATCAGGGTCGGCGCGCAGCAGTCCGGAAACCAGGCCGTATAGACTTTTTCGTTCATGTCCCGCAGGCCCCGCGGGTCATTGACGACGGCCGCGCCCTGGGCTTTCGCCCGGTCGAGGATGTAGGTCGTGTAGATGTATTCGGTGTCGAACGGCGGATCCTTGCGCATGAGGATCACGTCGTAGTCGCCCAAACGGTTGATGAGCGCCTCGGCGCGCTCGAACCAGCGCTCCGGGTCGTCGAAGACCCGCAGTTGGGCGGCGCGTCCGTACGCAACGCCATCGCGCAGCCACAGGTCCTTCTGCTCCGCATAGAAAATTTGCCAACCACGGCCTTGGGCGGCGAGCAGCATTGCGAGCGTGCTGTCTTTTGCCGGCTTGATGCTCTCGATGGGATCCATGATCACGAGAACGCGGATGTCGCCAAACATGCTGAAATCCTGTGAAATCGATTGCCCTGCGGACCATTCGCAGTCTAGCGCAAGCCCGCGGGCGAACCCTTATCTTCAAAAAACTGTGAACCAGACCTCCGTTGTTTCGGCTGCAATGCCTCGAAATGAGACTGCCATGCCGTGGCTTGAACCCCGTGGATATGTTAAAAAGGCCACTAGATTCCGGCACCTACGCACAATTGGACGAAATGATACCCAGCGACCGAAACAAACTCACGGGCCTCAAAGTCCTGGTGATCGACGACAGCAAAACGATCCGGCGAACCGCTGAAACCCTGTTGAGCAAGGAGGGCTGCGAAGTGTTCACGGCGGTCGATGGATTCGACGCGCTGTCGAAGATCGCGGACCACCAGCCCGACATCGTGTTCGTCGACATCATGATGCCGCGGCTCGATGGATATCAAACTTGCGCGCTGATCAAGCACAACAGGGTATTCAGGCAGATTCCGGTCATCATGTTGTCGAGCAAGGATGGACTGTTCGATCGCGCGCGCGGGCGCATAGTAGGTTCCGAGCACTATTTGACGAAACCCTTCACGAAAGACGAATTGCTGGGCGCCATCGAGGCCCATGTCGGCAAATGACGGGAGAATTCGCGCATGGCACTAATTTTAATCGTCGATGACTCGCCAACCGAAGTATTCGTGATGCAGAAGGCGCTCGAGAAGCACGGTTTCAAAACCGCCGCCGCCGAGAACGGCGCCGAGGGCATACGCAAGGCGAAAGAGATGAAGCCGGACCTGATATTCATGGACATCGTGATGCCGGGTGTGAACGGCTATCAGGCGACCCGCGCTCTGATCAACGATCCCGAGACCAGCCTGATCCCGATCATCATGGTCACGACCAAGGGACAGGAGACGGATCGGGTTTGGGGCTTGCGGCAGGGCGCCGTGGATTACCTCGTCAAGCCGGTCTCGGCGCAGGCGCTGGTCGAGAAGGCACAAGCCGCGCTGGCCGTATGACGAGTACCGACAGCGGCTCCGTCGACAATTTGCGGAGTCTTCGCGACCGGCCGTTCGAACTGCTCAAGGAGTTGGAGAAGCGCAGCCGCCCGGCCGCCGCTGGCGGCGCGCCGGATGCGAATGCCGGAAAGGAATGGGTCGGCGTGGCATTTCGGATGGGCGGCGAGACCTTCCTCGTGGCGCGCGAGGAGACTCGCGAGGTCCTGGGATACCCCGCCGTCGTGACGCGGATTCCGGGGACGAAAGGCTGGGTCAAGGGACTCGCGAACGTGCGCGGGCAGCTGCTGCCGATGTTGGATTTGCGTCAGTTTCTCGGCAGCGGCACGACGACTCCGGGCCGCAATACCCGAGTCGTGGTCGTGAATCACCGCGACATTCCAGCGGGTCTGATCGTCGATGAGGTGTTGGGTTTTCGGCGCTTTGCGGAGCGGGAGTTCAATGTCGACCCGCCGCCGACCGTGATTCGCTGCGATAGTTATCTCGCCGGAGCGTTTCGGCGCGGCGGCGAGGTATGGCCGGTATTGAGTTTGAAAACCTTGGTCGAAAGCGAGAGTTTTTTGCAGGCTGCATCAAGTTGAAAGACAATAATCCCAATCGTTGGTCGAATCTGCTGCCGGTACTGGTCGTACTGACGGTGTTGTTCATCGTGATCGGCGCCGCACTGACGCTGCTCACGAGCGCCGCGCCGCAGGTCGCCTCTGCCGCCGAACAGCTCTCGCTGCTGACTCAGCGCCTGCCGCTCGAAGCGCAGAACGCGCTGCGGGGCGAACCGAGCGCTTTCGACGCGCTCGTCAAGAGCATGGCCAGGCTCAAGACCCTGCGCGGCGAAGTCGCGCAGGGCAGCACCGCCTCGGACGCGACCTGGCGCAAGCTCGGCGACGACGTGGCGGTGGTCAGCGATGCGCGCGCGGCGGTCGGTACGATCCAGGCGGCCAATCAGGAGGCGCACGAACTCGCGCCGAAGCTGCTCTCGGAACTCGGCGACCTTGCGAGCGCGGTCGGCGTGCAAAAACTGGACGGCATGAGCCGCTACGTCGAGAGATTCGAGCTCACCGTGCAGCGCGCGCAGCAGGATTTGAACGGACTCGCCTCGGGCGTCAGTGACGCGGCGCCGGCCGCGCAGCGTCTCGCCGACAGCCTCGAGTTTCTGAACCAGGTCGTGCGCGGGCTCGCCGGCGAAGAATCCGGATTGGCTTTGTCGAAGGTGACCGGCGCGGAAGCCGAGCAGCGCTTGAAGGCCGTCGTCCAGCGCAACCAGCAGTTTGCGGCGACGGTGCGCAAGGCGATCGGTGCGTCGGAATCGCTCTCGAAGGCGCAGGCCGCCGCGCGCACGCTGCCGTCGGTCGCCGGCGGCCTTGCCGCCGAACTCAATGCGGTTGCGCCGGCACCGGCCGCATCCGGCGCCGGCTTGAAGCCCTGGACGGTGGCGGCGCTGGCGCTCGCGCTCGTCTGCCTCGGGGTGCTTTCCTGGGTGTATTTCAAGGCCGTCAATCTGCGCCGCAGCGTCGATCTGCGGGTGCGCGAGAATGAGCGCAACCAGGAAGCGATCATGCGCTTGCTGGATGAGCTGTCGAGTCTCGCCGACGGCGACCTGACGGTGCAGGCAACCGTCACCGAGGACATTACCGGCGCGATCGCGGACTCGATCAACTACGCGATCGAAGCGCTGCGTGAATTGGTCACGACGATCAACGACAGCGCGATTCAGTTGGACGGTGCGACCAAGCAGGCGCAAACCGCGGCCGGGCACATGGCAAAGGCGAGCTCCGCCCAGTCACGCCAAATCTCCTCCGCGAGCGAATCGATGGCCGACATGGCCGCATCGATCGAGGAGGTTTCCGGGAATTCCGAACGCTGCTCGGACGTCGCGCGCCACTCGGTCGATATTGCGCACAAGGGCGGCGACGCGGTGCGCCGTACGATCGACGGCATGAACGCGATCCGGGAAACCATTCAGGAAACCAGCAAGCGCATCAAGCGCCTTGGCGAGAGTTCCCAGGAGATCGGCAATATCGTCGAACTGATCAACGATATCGCCGAACAGACCAATATTTTGGCGCTGAATGCGTCCATTCAAGCGTCGATGGCCGGTGAGGCCGGCCGCGGATTCGCGGTCGTCGCCGATGAAGTGCAGCGCCTCGCCGAACGGGCCGCCAACGCAACCAAGCAAATCGAAGTCTTGGTGCGCACGATCCAGTCCGATACCAACGAGGCCGTGGTTTCGATGGAGCGCAGTACCACCGATGTGGTCGGCGGGGCATTGCTTGCGGAAAACGCCGGCGCTGCGCTCGAGGAAATCGAGCAAGTGTCCAACCAGATTGCGAGTCTCGTACAAAACATCTCCGCGAGCGCGCGGCAGCAGGCGGCCGCGTCTGGCAACATTTCCAAGAACATGCAGGTCGTACGCGAGATATCGACGCAGACCGCCGAAGGTTCCTCCGCGACGGCCACGTCGATATCGAAACTCGCGGCCTTGGCCGCGCAGCTGCGCAAATCGGTCGCCGGCTTCCGCCTGCCCGATTTTGGGGGCGGCACGACTACGCTGAGCGCTGCGTCTTCCGCGCGCCTGCCGGTGCTCAAGGAGGCCGGGAGCAAGGCGAGCGCCGGCAATTCCGGCAAAGTCCGCAAGGCGAGCGGAATCGGCGCGTGATGCGCGCGGTCCGTCGATTGCAAGAATGAACGACATCAGTTCTCAGACTTTGCACGTCGTCGCCAAAGAATTGGCGACCACGCTCGGCGATGCGCGCGTGGCTCTCGAGGCGTATGCGGAGCGCGTCGATCAGCGTGCGATGCTCGAAAAATGCGCGGAACAGCTGCATGTTGCGCATGGCGTGCTGCGTCTCGTCGAGGTCTACGGGGCCGCGCTGCTCGCCGAGGAAATGGAGCAAGTCACTCGCTACCTGCTCGATACCAGCGTCGACCCGAAGCGCCGGGACGAGAAGCGCCAGACCGAAGGTCTCGATGCGCTGATGCGCTCGATGGTCCAGCTGCCGACCTATCTCGAGCGGGTGCTCTCCGGCGGACGCGACCTCGCACTCGTTCTTTTGCCGTTGCTCAACGACTTGCGCTCCGTGCGCGGCAGTCCGCTGCTGTCGGAGGGCACGCTGCTGCTGCTCAATCTCAAGTCCGACCAGCCGGCACAACCGCAAACGATCGACGAACCGCCGATCGCCGTCGAGCAGTGGGCGCGGCGCCTGCGGCCGAGGTTTCAAGTCGGCCTGCTGGGTCTGATTCGCGGCGACCGCCCGGCGCAGAACCTCGAGATTCTCTCGAAGGTCGCCGAAAAGCTCGAGCAAGTGGCGACCACTCAGCCGGTGTTTCAATTCTGGTGGGTCACCGGAGCGGTGCTCGAGGCGCTGCGCACGAACGGTTTGGAGGCCAGCGCCACGCTCAAGCGCCTGCTGGGCCAGGCCGACCGCCAGCTGAAGGCCTTGTACGAGGTCGGCGAGGCGAAGTACTGCGAAGATCCGCCGATCGATTTGCTCAATAATTTGCTCTACTACGTTGCGCGCGCTTCGACGCACGGCGGGCGTATCGGCGCCGTGAGGACCTCGTTCAAGCTGTCGGAACTGCTCCCGGTCGACGACTCCATCGAGCAGGAGCGCGAGAGCCTCTCGGCGCCAAGCGTCAAATTGATGCGCACGGTCGCCGCCGCGATCAAGGAGGATTTGTCCAAGGTCAAGGATGTCCTCGACATCTTCGCGCGCCGCGGCGGTGGTCAGATCGGCGAGCTCACGCCGCAGCTCGAATTGCTGAAGAAGATCAGCGATACGCTCGGTGTTCTCGGCCTCGGTGAATTGCGCCAGCGCGTGCAGCAGGAGGTCACCGATCTCGCGACCTTGTTGGCCGCGGCGGAGCCGCCATCGGAGGATGCGCTGCTCAAGGTCGCGGGCGTGCTGCTATCCGTCGAGGACAGCCTCGATGAGCAGCTCGTGCGGCTGATCCTGCCCGCCGCCGCGAAGCAAGTGCCCGTCGGCTCGGCCGAGTCCGGCGACGCCGACTTTCGGCTCGTCAGTGAAGCGGTTCTGCGTGAATGCATCGTCAATCTGGCGCGCATCAAAGAGGCGATCTCGACGGCCGTGCAAAAGCCCGGTGATTTTTCGCCGCAGGGGCTCGACAACGTGCCGCAGCTGCTGCGGGGAATTACCGCGGGACTGTTGATGCTCGGCAAGGGGCGCGCGGTCGAATTGATGGACGCGATCGGCGTGCACGTGCGCAAGCTCGTCGAACCGGGTGCGCCGGCGCCCGATGCGCAGCGCCTGGAGCGCGTGGCCGACGCGATCGTCAGCATCGAATACTACATGGAGACGATCCAGAACGGCCGTAACGATCCCTGGTACATGCTCGACAACGCCGACACCTGCATCAGCGCGCTCGATGCGGAGCTCGTGACTCGCTTGCCGTCGGTCGACTTGCATCCGGCGGATCAAGCCACCACGGTCAGGCTCGACTATCAGGCCACCGTCAAGATCGACACGGTCGCGCCGCCGCGTGCGCCGACCCCGCCGAATCGCCCGCAGGCCGAGGCGCAGCCCCCCGACCCGCAGTTGCTCGAGCTGTTCATCGAGGAGGCCAAGGAGGAAATGGCGTCGGTCAGCACGACCTTCCCCCTGTGGGAACAGAATCCGATGGATCTGGACTCGCTCGTGAAGATGCGCCGCAGCTTCCACACCTTGAAGGGCAGCGGCCGCATGGTCGGCGCGCGCTTGATCGGCGAATTCGCGTGGTCGATCGAGAATCTGCTGAACCGGGTCCTCGACAAGACGCTGTCGCGCACGCCCGGCATGATGTCGGTCATGCGGTCCGCCGTCGGCGCCCTGCCGCACCTGATCGAGCAGTTGGAGACCGGTCGGCCGTCGACGGCACCCATCGAGGAAATCATGGCGCGTGCCTACGCCTACGCCGAAGGGCGCGAGGCGGAGCAGGCGTTCCTGAATTTGGCGCCGGAGGATCGTGACCGTAGCACGGTGGCGCCGCTGCTCGCCTCGCTGGCCGCATCGGCTGCGGCACCTGCGTCGGCTGCGGCGCCCGCGCCGGCTGCAGCACGCGCGCCGGCGGCCGCACCCGCGCCGGCTCCGTCGGCGGCTGCGTCAGCGCCGATCATCTCGGCACCGAGACCCGTGACGGTCGTCGTGCCGCCTGCAGCTGTGCCCGTGGCGGCGCCGGCCGCGACCGGCGCTGTACCCGCCGCATCGGCGGCGCCAGCGGCGCGAACGGCGCCTGCCGCTCCGGCCGCGATGGATCCGGTGCTGCACGACATCTACAGCAAGGAAACCGCGAATCACCTCATGGAGATTCGCGACTACTTGCGCAGGCGCGGCGGCCAACCGGGGCCGCATGACTTGCCGGAAAATGTCTATCGCGCGATCCATACGCTGAGCGGCAGCTCGAAAATGGCGGAGGCCAGGCACGGCATTCGCGTCACCGAGCCCTTGAATCATTACATGCGCAAGGTATTCGACAGCGGCCAGGGCCTGACCGATGCGGGCTTGCGTCTGCTCGCCGATGCCGTCGCCGCGATCGAGAATGTCGTCTCGCATATCGACGAGTCAACGGTTTTTTTTGCCGAGCAGCCGAAATTGCTCGAACGCATGCGGTTGCTCGAAGCAGAACTCGATGGCATTTTGGCACGCGCGCCGGACGCTTCGGGCTCATCGGCGCTCGTGCCCGCCTTGGCCGCGCAGCCGCCCATCGAGGCATTCGACCATGAGATCGCCAACATTTTCAGCGAAGAGGCGACCGAGCTGCTCGAGGGGGCGCAGGCTTCCTTAAACGCTTGGAAGGGCGATCGCAATAACAAGGCGCCGGTTGCCGAACTGCAGCGGCAGTTGCACACCCTGAAGGGTGGCGCGCGCATGGCAGGCATTACTGCAATGGGCAACTTGAGCCATGAACTCGAAACGCTCGTCATTCAAATCGACAGCGGCGTGGTGCCCGGCGGCGACACCGCTTATAGCATGCTGCAAACGAGTCTGGATGAATTGGCGCGCATGCGCGATATCGTCGGCGGCGGCTCGTTGCCGGCGCCTGCGCCTTCGCTCATGGCGCAACTGCGTGCGCTCAACCATGGGGAGGCCGTGCCCGCACCCTCGAGCCCGGTTGCCGCCGTAGCGCCTGCGCAGGCAGCGTCTGTGACCTCGCCGCCCGCGCCTAGCGCGGCCGCATCGACCGCTGTCGGGGCACCCGTCGCCGCGACGCCGGTTGCGGGTGCGGCGGCAGCGGGTGCGCCGGCCGCGCCCAGCATGACGTTCGTGCCGCCGGCCCCCGCGGCCCCGATCGCCGCAGCGCGCGATCCGCGCCACGATACCGGCCTCAGTTTGAGCGGCGAGTCGGGCATCTCGAGTCTCGAACTGTCGAGCGCTCCGGTGCTGCCGGGCCGCGAAAATGTCCCGGTGGAGCGCGCCGAGATGGCGCGCGTCGACGCGGACCTGCTCGATACCATGCTCAACAACGCAGGCGAGGTCAGCATCTTCCGCGCGCGTCTCGGGCAACAGGTCAATTCGATCGACTTCAACTTGGTCGAGTTGGCTCGGACCGTCACGCGCTTGAAGGAGCAACTGCGCGGCCTCGAGATGGAAACCGAGGCCCAGGTGCTCAATCGCCACCGCGAAGAGGATTCGCGGCGCTCAGACTTCGATCCGCTCGAACTCGATCGCTACTCTGCGCTGCAGCAATTTTCACGTGCGCTCGCCGAAACCTCGGGCGACGTCGCGAGCATTCAGGGTTTGCTCGAGACTCTGACGCGCGAGGCGCAAAACCTGCTGACGCAACAAGCCCGTGTCATTACGGATCTGCAGAACAGCCTCATGCGAACACGCATGGTGCCGTTCCAGCGCCATGTTCAGCGTCTGACGCGGCTCGTGCGTCAAGCCGCGAACGATACCGGCAAACGTGCCGAACTCGCCGTTCAGGGCGCCTCTGCCGAGCTCGACCGACAGGTGCTCGAGCGCATGGTCCCGCCGCTCGAGCACATGCTGCGTAATGCGGTCGTGCACGGCATCGAAGCGCCCGATCGCCGGGCCGCGTCCGGCAAACCGGAGGTTGGGCGGATTTCGGTGAGCTTGGAACGCGACGGAGCGGAAGTCGTCATCGTGGTCGCCGACGACGGCGCCGGCATCAACGTCAAATTGATCCGCGAAAAGGCGATTTCCTTGGGTCTTACCGATCCGCAAGCCAAGCTCAGCGACGAGGAGGCCATGCAGCTGATTCTCGAACCGGGGTTCAGCACCGCCGGCCGAGTGACTCAGGCGGCCGGGCGCGGCGTCGGCATGGACGTCGTGGCTACCGAGGTCAAGAAGCTGGGCGGCGGGCTGTTCATCGAGTCGACCGTCGGCGCCGGCTCGCGATTCACGATCCGACTGCCATTCACGCTCGCGATCAGCCAGGCCTTGATCGTGCGCGTCGGCGAAGAAGTCTACGCACTGCCGATGCCGACCGTCGAGGGGGTGGTGCGGCTGCCCAGGAATATCGTCGCCAAACATCTCGGCAAGGACGCGCCCTTGTTCGAATATGGCGGACAGAAGTATCGCTTTCAGCAACTAGGCGCCTTCGTCGGCGTAGGTCCGACGCCTCTGCCGGAAACCGACGTGTCCATGTCGGTCGTGTTGATCCGGGCCGGCGAGCAATCGACGGCCCTCGTGACCGACGAGCTGGTCGGGAGCCGCGAGATCGTCGTGAAGAACTTGGGCCCGCAAATCTCCGCGATACGCGGTATCGCCGGCGCCACGATTCTCGGCGACGGCCGCATCGTCGTGATCCTCGACATGGGCTCGCTGGTGCGCTCCGAGTGGCGCGTGCGGGTCAGCGAGACGCCGTTCCTCGAAGCGCGCGACCGCCGCACGTTTGCGCTTGTCGTCGACGACTCGATCACCGTTCGCCGGGTGACCCAGCGCCTGCTCGAGCGCAACGGCATGCGCGTGCTGACCGCCAAAGACGGCGTCGAGGCCGTGACTCTGTTGCAAGATCACCTGCCCGACATCATCTTGTTGGATATCGAGATGCCGCGCATGGACGGCTACGAGGTGGCTTCGCACGTACGCAACGATCCGCGCTTGAAGGGCATCCCGATCGTCATGATCACTTCGCGCGTCAGCGAGAAGCACCGGGCGCGGGCGATCGAACTCGGTGTCGATGAATACCTCGGAAAGCCGTATCAAGAGAGCCAGCTGCTCGACGCAATCGAACCGCTGATCAACCGGCGCAGCGCCGTGGCGCATTAGGGGACTTCAGCGGCGTGTCCGAACTGCGCGAAGAGCTTTACAGCTTGTTGGTGCCGCTGGTCGGCGAGCGCCTGCTCGTGCCGCGCGCCTGCGTCGCCGAGGTCATCGGCTATCAGACGCCCGCCGACATGACCAACGCACCACCCTGGTATGCGGGTCTCGTCACCTGGGGCGGACGCAGCGTCCCGGTCGTGGCGTTCGAAGGGGCGCTCGGCGCCGCGCTGCCGATCGTCTCGGGCCGCACGCGCATCGTGGTGTTTCATGCGCCGGGCGGCAAGATCCAGTCCGGCTACTTTGGCATGTTGACGCAAGGTTTTCCGCAGCTAGTGCGCGTCAACGCCGATGTCATTCGGCCCGACCCATCGCGAAGTTTTGCGGAGCGATCTCCCGTGCTCTGCCAAGTACGCATGGTCAATGAGACGCCGCTGATCCCGGACCTGCAGCGCCTCGAGGAAATGATCGCCGAGGAGACTTCGGTGCTCGGCTGATGGGCTGCGGCGATTCAGGCGCCCGGCCGCATGTCGCCGAATTGGGTTTGCAGCCAGGTCAGAGCCGCGATCGCCGCAGTTTCGGTTCGCAGTATCCTTGGCCCCAAGCGCACGCGCTCAAATCCCGAAATGCGAAAGGCTTCCAGCTCATCGGGCGCAAATCCGCCCTCGGGACCGATCGCGATCTCCACGCCCTTGCCGAGGTCCCAATTCGCGATAGTGGCGCCGTGGTCGGGATCGAGCAGGAGGCGCAGCGCGTCGCCGCGTGCCTCGCCCAGATAATCGAGCAGCGCCCGAGGCTCGTCGAGCGACGGCAGGCGGTTGCGACCGCATTGTTCGCAGGCGCTGGCGACGACCGCGCGCCAATGGGCGGCTTTCGCGGCGGACTGACGTGCATCGAGCCGCACGACGCTGCGCTGGCTCATGGTCGGCACGATGCGCGCGACGCCGAGTTCGGTCGCCTTTTGCACGATGAAATCCATCCGATCGCCGCGCGGTACCGATTGTACGAGCGTGACAGCGAGCGTCGATTCCCGGTTTGGTTCGGCACCGGGGCCCACCGATGCACTGACGCGCGATCCGCGGATGCGCTCGATCTCGGCGCTGAATTCGCGGCCGTCGCCGTTGAACAGGATCAACGCGTCGCCGACCCGCGCACGCAGCACCTTGGCGACATGGGCCGCCGTTTCGGGCGGCAGTTCGAGCACGGTTCCGGGTTCGAGGCGCGTCTGCACGAAAAGCCGCGTCAAGCGCACAGGAAGAGGCCGCTCGCGAAAATGCGGTTCATACTGGCCGGCATTGTCGCATATGCTATCTGCAGAAACCTTCGACGAGGATGCCTGGTTTGCAGCGAAAGGAACTGTGCGCTCCGCGCCTCGAGGTGGACTCCTCGAGCGGCTTGCTGCGCGGCGTCCGCCGGGTCGACTCGCCGAACTTCGACGCCAGGCCACCGGACACGCGCCCCGATCTGATCGTCGTGCACGGCATCAGCCTGCCGCCCGGTTCTTTTGGCGGCCCGTGGATCGATCAATTGTTCACCAACGTCCTGCCCGGCGATGCGCATCCGTACTTTGCGACGGTGAACGCCATGCGCGTCTCCTCACATCTGCTCGTGAGGCGCGACGGCGAGATCACGCAATACGTCAAATTTACCGACCGCGCTTGGCATGCCGGAACATCCTGCTACGAGGGCAGGGAGGCATGCAACGACTTCTCGGTCGGCATCGAATTGGAGGGCGTCGATACGCTGCCGTACGAGGACGTGCAATACCAAGCGCTCGCCGCAGTCGTGGGCGCCCTGTGCGCGGCCTACCCAGGGCTCTCGCCGGATCGGATCGTCGGACACAGCGATATCGCACCGGGCCGCAAGACCGATCCGGGTCCCGCATTCGATTGGACGCGCGCGCGGCGACTCATCGACGAGGCCTGCGCGAACGGCCGGCCGGCGGCGCCGGCGTAGCGCGTCCGTTCAGCGTCGGCGCCAGATGGTTTCGGTGCCGTTCTCGTGGCGCGCGAGCACGCGCGCGATCACGAAGAGCAGATCGGAGAGCCTATTGAGGTAAATCAAGGCATCGGCGGCCACCGCTTCGGTACGCGCCAAGGACCAGCCGATCCGCTCTGCGCGCCGGCAAACGGTGCGCGCCAGGTGACAAACGGCGGCGGCCGGCCCGCCGCCCGGTAGAATGAAATCCGCGAGCGGTGGAAGCGCTTCGTTGAATCCGTCCAATTCGTTTTCGAGGCGCTGCGTGTAAGCGGGCGTCACGAGTTGGGTACCGGGAATGCACAGTTCTCCGCCCAAGTCGAACAGGTCGTGTTGAACATCGGTCAGACAGCGTCGCACCGCTTCCGGTATTCCCGGCACCGCGAGGACCATGCCGATCGTGCAGTTGAGTTCGTCGACCGTCCCGTAGACCTCGACGCGCAAGCTATCCTTCTGCACGCGAGACCCGTCGCCGAGCCCCGTGCTTCCCTGGTCGCCCGTGCGCGTATAGATTTTGCTCAAGCGCTTGCCCATGATCCATTCACTCATGCTGGGGGTAGCGACGGTAGGCGTCTGGTAATGTCTCTGTCAAGGCAGGCGGACGAGATACAAGGTGAAGGAGTCCATCGAATGAACCGATCGGCCGAGTTACGCGCGGCGCTCGATGCGGCCGAGGCCGCCGCAGCGATCGCGAGGTCGCTGTATCAGTGCAATATCGAGGTGCGCATCAAAGCCGACAAGTCCCCGGTCACGGAGGCGGACCTGCGTTGCGAACTCGCAATTCGCGAAATTCTCGAGGCGCGCTTCCCCGACTACGGATTTTATGGCGAGGAGACCGGCAAATACGCCGCGCAAGCCGAGAGCCTGTGGCTCGTCGATCCGATCGACGGTACCAAGGCGTTCGTGCGCGAGTACCCGATGTTCTCGACGCAGATCGCACTGATGCGCCGCGGTGAACTCGTGCTCGGCGTATCCAGTGCGCCGGTCTACGGCGAAGTCGCGTTTGCGGAACAGGGATCGGGCGCGTATTTGAACGGCACACGACTCGCCGTCAGCACGATCGACCGCATCGAAGCGGCGGCCGTGTCCTCGGGAAACCTCAAGAGCCTGGCATCGAGTGATCGTTGGGCGCGCTATGGAGCGCTGGTTGCGCGCGTCAATCGCATCCGCGGCTATGGCGACTTCTTGCATTACCACCTGTTGGCGGCCGGCAAGATCGACGCCGTCATCGAGTCCGATGTCAATATTCTCGACATCGCCGCGCTCGTCGCGATCGTGACCGAAGCCGGCGGAAAATTCACGGACCTCGACGGAGCGCCGATCACGCTGCGCTCGACCTCGGTACTCGCAACCAACGGGTTTCTGCACTCAGCCGTACTCGAGGCGCTTAGGTAAGCTGCCGTGCGCCGGTAATCGCATCACTGCGTCAGCGAGCTGGTCCAGCGGATTTCGAGGGCGGTCGCGGCACCGATCACGACCTCCTCGAGATTCTCCGCTTCAACCCATTGGTTGGGCGCGAGCATGCGCCTGCCGGCCATCAACTCCGCGAATTGCTGCGGATACAGCGGCACTTGCCGCGGGTTGCCATAACCGTAGGGAAAGCTCGAGGAGTCATCCTTGGGGTTGTACTTGTCGGTCGCGCCCACGGTGTGCAGCAACTCGTGCGCAATGACGACGTCGTTCGCGCCGTTCATCCAATCTGCCGCGAACGCATAGACGACTCCAATCATGCCTTTGCTCAATCCCAAGGAGTGCGGCACCGTCGGAGTGAGCTTCGGATCGTGATACAGCACGAACATGCGAATGTCCGCCGGATCATGGCCGTTGGCGCTGACCCGCCAGGCCCAATAGCGCAGCCGCAAACTCCACCAGATCGTGCTCAACACTCCGTCATCCGCGGCGCGCTGCGGCGGCATCTCCCGCAGTCTTGCGCGCAGCCGCGTCTCGATCGGCTGACCGGTTTTCAAGCGGTAGCGCAGCGCTTCGCGCGCGAAGAATCGATCGATCGGATTGAAGTTCTGCTCCTCGAGCCCGTCCACATAGTCGCGCGTGACCGAACTGTCGTCGGCGGCCACTGGGTAGATCGAGACGATCAGCGGCACGCGCCAGCGAGTCGTGCGGTATCGCTCTTCGAAGGTATTGACCGCGACGGCCAGCAACACCGTGAGCAGAATCAAGATGCGCAGCATCTTGAATCCTGCTGCGCGCGGCGCGGCAGCCGGCGTGCCGTTCAATCGGCGGGCTCAACGCTGAGTTCGGCGAGTTCCCCGTCGTAGGCCGTATAGGAGACGGCCATGGACTTGCAGCAAACCGGGCAGTCCTCGATGTATGCCTGCTCCGAAATCGACAGATCGAGCGTCAGATGGATCGTCTCCCAGCAATGGGGGCAGGTCGCGTCGACGCCTTGGATCAGGTTCATCGCGAGAGCATCTCCGACGCCGGTACGGGTCCTAGGGCTGCAGTCGCGAGGCGGCCCAGACGATCGGGACCGACGGCGCATCCAGGCGCCGCGTCCAGCGTGCGCGGTCGTGTATCCGGAACTCGCCTTCGACCCAGAGTTCGACGGCATCACAGCGCAGACGAAATCCGCCCCAATGCGCGGGTCGCGGCACCTGCACGGAAATGGTTTGCGGTTCCGGCGTGCCGGGACCGCCGTACGGGATGCCGAAGCGACGCGCGGCCTCGGCGACCGCCCGCACCAGCGCCTGACGCGATTCGATCGGTTGGCTTTGTGCGCTCGCCCATGCGCCCAGGCGACTCTGCCACGGCCTCAGTTGAAAGTAGGAATCGTTCTCCTCGTCGGACAGGGTCTCGACCTGACCCTCCGCGCGGACCTGGCGGTGTCGGTGATCCCAGTGAAACACGACTGCGGCACGCCGGTTGGCCTTGAGCTCGCGTCCCTTGTGCGAGAGGTAATTCGTGTAAAAAACGATGCTGCCGGATGCAGCGTCAATTTCCTTGCAGAGCACGACGCGCGCCGATGGCTGGCCGCGCGCATCGACGGTCGCGAGCACCATTGCGTTGGGATTTGGCTGTGCGGCATCGGAAAGCGCCTGCGCGAGCCACCCGGCGGCCACGACCAGCGGGTCCTTGGGTAGCGGGTCGGGCAAGGTTTCCGTCCATGGCGTCGGTGTCGTTGCGTTCATGGCGGGATTTTATCTTGCGGTTGCGGCGCGCGGCCAGTAAAAGGAGAGCCGGCAGCACCTGGAGAGTTCCCGCGACATGAATTTGGACGAATTGCGATCCGCGATCACGGAGTTGGACGGCGAATTGATCGATTTGGTCGCGCGCCGGCAGGCCCTGAGCGAGCAGGTTGCCGCGGTCAAACGGGCAACCGGAAAACCGACGCGCGATTTCGGACGCGAGCGCGAGGTCATCCTGCGCGCTCGCACGGCTGCCGAGAGCCGCGGCGTGTCGCCCGCTCTGGCCGAATCGATCCTGCGGAAGTTGATTCAATCCTCGCTCGCAACCCAGGAGCAGGCCGGTGTTGCGGCTCAGGCGCATGGCAGCGGCAAACGCGCGCTGGTCATCGGTGGCCGCGGCAAGATGGGACACTGGTTTGCCGACTTCCTGGCCTCTCAAGGGTTTCGCGTCCGCATCGCCGATCCGGCCGGCGCGCTGCCGGAATTCGATTACATCGCCGATTGGCAGAATGACGCGCTCGATCAGGACCTGATCGTTTTGGCGACGCCGCTGGGCGCCACGGCCGAGCTGCTGCAGTCTCTCGCAAGGCGCGCGCCGCGGGGCTTGATCTTCGATCTGGGTTCGCTGAAGACGCCATTGCGCGCGGGCCTTGCCGCCTTGGTGGCCGCCGGATGCCGCGTGACGTCCCTGCACCCGATGTTCGGTCCGGACACTGAATTGCTCTCCGGCAGGCATGTCATTTTCATCGATCTGGGCAATCATGACGCCTTGAGCGAGGCGCAGGCGTTGTTCGCTCCGACGATGGCGGAACGCGTCGTCATGGACCTCGATGAGCACGACCGCTTGATCGCCTATGTGCTCGGGCTCTCGCACGCTTTGAATATCGCGTTCTTCACGGCACTTGCCGAGAGCGGCGAGGCCGCGCCGCGCCTCGCGCGGCTCTCGAGCACGACGTTCGATTCGCAGCTCGATGTGGCAAGCCGAGTCGCCGCCGAAAGCCCCGATTTGTACTTCGAAATCCAAAGCCTCAATGAATACGGCAGCGAGTCGCTGCGCGCCCTGCAGCAGGCGGTCGAGCGGCTCGTGTCGGTCGTTGCGACGCGCGATGCCGCTGGGTTCACCGCGATGATGAACCGCGGCCGCGCCTATCTCGACGTGCGCGCGGCGGCGCGCGCTGGCTAGCGGCCATGGCGCTCGAAGAACAGGGTCGCGAAAACGAAGAATTGAAGAAGCGTCTCGCCGAACTGACGGCCGAGGCCGCCCACAACGAGGCGATCATGAAGCGCATGCAGTCGCGCGAGTTGCTGCTGCTGCGCGCCGAGAAGCTTGCTCAGCTGCTGCGCGTCATGGTGGACGGTTTGCGCGAGTCGTACGGACTCGATGCGGTCAGCGTCGTGCTGGTCGACCCGCAGCACGAAATACGGCATTTGCTGACGGCCGGCGGTGATCGGCCCGACGACTTCCCGCAGGTTCTGTTCGTCGATTCGATGATTGGCCTCGCGCCGCAACTCGCTAATTTGCACAAGCCCATGCTCGGGCCCTTCGTGGGTGCGGACCATCACCTGTTGTTCGGCGGTTTGCGGGATCTCAAGAGCACCGCGCTCGTGCCCTTGCCGCGCATGGATCGGTCGATCGGTGCCCTGTGTTTGGGCAGCCGCGACCTCACCCGCTTTACGAGGCACCACGGCACCGACTTTCTCGCGCATTTGGGCGCCGTTGCCGCCGTCTGCCTCGAAAATGCCGTCAATCGGGATCGCTTGCTGCGGGCCGGCATCACCGATTTCCTGACCGGATGGCATAACCGCCGCTATTTGCAGCAGCGCCTGCGCGAAGAGCTGTCGCGTGCGCAGAGGCACGCGGGCGCGGTCTCCTGCTTGATGATCGACATCGATCGGTTCAAGGGCATCAACGATGCCTACGGCCACCTTGCCGGCGACAATGCACTCAAAGAAGTTGCCCAGCGCGTCGAGACCCAGATTCGCAGCATGGATACGGCGGTTCGCTTTGGCGGCGACGAATTGGCCATCATCTTGCCGGAGGCGCACGCGGCCGAAGCGGCCACGCTCGCCGAACGCATCCGCGCCGCGGTTGCTTCCGAGCCGATCACGCTGACCGCCGAAATCAAGCGCACGCTCACGATCTCGATCGGCGTTGCCGAGGTGACCCCCAGTCGACATGACGGCGATTTGAAGGCGGTTGGCGATCGGCTGATCGCCGATGCGGATGCCGCCTTGTATCGCGCTAAAGCGCTGGGCCGCAATCGCGTCCAGGTTGGTGCGGGATAGCCCCAAGTGGCCCTCGATGTGGAACAATCCCTAGGCCATGCCCAGTCCGCCTGCCGTAGACTACATCGACAAGGACGGCTTCCGCGCCAACGTCGGTATCGTGCTTGCACAAGGCTCGGGGCTGGTCTTTTTGGGCGGCCGAGTCGGCGGCCGCGGGTGGCAGTTTCCACAAGGCGGCGTGAACCGCGGCGAACGTGTGGAGCATGCCATGTTCCGGGAACTCAAAGAGGAAATCGGCCTGGACGCCGAGGATGTCGAGGTGCTGGGATCGACACGCGGCTGGCTGCGCTACCGTCTGCCGCGCCAATATGTGCGCGATCGCTGTATCGGGCAGAAGCAGCGTTGGTTCTTATTGAGGCTGAAGGCCGACGAGGCGAAGCTGCGATTCGATACCACGGGCCAGCCCGAGTTCGATCGCTGGCGCTGGGCGGACTACTGGACGCCGGTGCGCGAAGTCGTTTACTTCAAGCGGCGGGTCTATGTGCGTGCCCTGCACGAGCTCGGCAAGATATTGTTTCCCGACGGCCTGCCGCCCTACCCGGACTGGTGGTCGGAGCTCGCGATCGCTCCGGTGCGCGAAGTCTCGAGCTAATCCGGCGCCCTCAGGGCTTGACGACCGCCAGCACGATGATGCCGATCAGCAGCAGCGAAGGCACCTCGTTGAAGACGCGATACCATTTGGCGCTGTGTGGGTTGGTTTCCTTCGCGAACAGACGCACGAGCCGGTAACAATAGGCGTGATAGGCGATCAGCAGCGCGACGAGCGCTAATTTGGCGTGCAGCCATGGCATCGAGAGATACCATGGCTGCACTGCGATCATCGATAGGCCGAGCACGATCGTCGCCGCCGCCCCGATGCTCATGATCGCGTAGAGGCGCCGCTCCATGATCCGGAAGCGCTGCACGGAGAGCGCGTCGGCCGCGTCGGCGTGATAGACGAACAGGCGCGGCAGATAGAACAAACCCGCGAACCACGTGACCATCGCGACGACATGGAAGGCCTTGAGCCAGAGCATCGTTATCTTCCTTGGGTTTCCGCGCGCGCGGCAGTGCGTTCCCGCGCTGCGTCGGGCGCCGCCACGCCCGTCGTGACGATGCCTCAATGATAGCGTGAAGGCCGGATTGTCGCAGAATGGCGCCACGGCTGACCCAGGCGCCGGCCGGCGCCGTCGACCGCGGCTGCAGTTCGCGGATTCCTCAAGAGGCTGACGCAAGGCCCGCGGCTTCGTGTAATGTCTCGTACGCTCGCGAGGAGTTGGGGCAGGTATCAACGGCTATGGCGGTTTCCTTGGGCAATCTGGAGGTCCGATCCTATGCGCCGAAGCGCCGCGCGCTGCTGCTGGCCATGCTCGTGCTGATCGGCCTCGCCGGCATCTACGGGGCGTTCGAACTGGGCCGTTACGATGCAGGTTATCGAGTCATCGATTCGGTGCGCGGTGCCTTGTCCACGAGCGCGCGCATCCGCAGCCTGGAAGCCGAGAACGCACAGCAGCGCACCGAACTCGCGGCGGCCGAGGTGGCGCGGCGCGTCGATCGAGAGGGCTACAAACAAGTCGAGCAGAGTTTGGGCGACATGCAAAGCCAGATTGCGCGGCTCAATCAAGATTTGTCGTTTTACCGCGGCCTCGTGCAGCCCGAGTCCGTCGTCAGCGTCAAAGTGCAACAAATGCAGATCGTGCCCGATACGCCTGCCGGCGCCTATCACATCAAGTTTGTGTTGATGCAGACCGGCAAACCGAGCGGTACGATTAGCGGTAATTTCGTGATGACGATCGACGGCCTGCAGAACGGCAAACCGATGAGCTTGGATCTCGAGCGCCTCTCCCCGGGCGCGCGCGCGAGCCTGGCATACTCGTTCAGGTATTTTCAGGACTACGATGAGGTCGTGCAATTGCCGACCGGATTCGAGCCCACTCGCGTCGGGGTCGAGATCCATACGGGAAAGAATGTGAACCATGGCTACCGGCAGGCTTTCGTTTGGAAAGCACAGGGGATGTCGGTCGAGGCCGAGGCGACGAACGACGTTAAGTCCAAAGGTGTGCTAGATGTTCAAGCGGAAACAGAGTAAGCCGGCCAAAATTCAGACCCTGATCGGGGCAAAGACGCGCATCGACGGGGACGTCGAATTCGCGGGCGGATTGCATCTCGACGGGCACATCAACGGCAACGTGAGTTCGGGCAGCGGCCCGGGAGCGATCCTCTCGGTCAGCGAGCAAGGCTGCATCGAGGGCTCGGTCGTCGTTCCCAGCATCGTGCTCAATGGCATCGTCAAAGGCGACATCGAGGCGGCGGAACGCGTCGAGCTCGGCCCCAAAGCGCGCGTGCTCGGCAATGTCTACTACACGATCATCGAAACCGCGATCGGCGCACAAATCAACGGAAAACTGCTGCACAAGGCCAATTCGGGGCCTGTTGCGAGCGAACCGGCGCCCGCTGAGGACCCCGCTCTTTGATTGGGCAGTCGCGGCCGAGTACACTAGCCAGCATGAACGCCACGTCTGAATCGACCGCCGATGCGCCAGCGGGCTCCGAGCCCGGTGCGCCGCCGAACGTATTGGTTTTTACCGATGCCGCGGCCGGCAAGGTCGGCGAATTGATCCGCGAGGAAGCAAACCCGAACTTGAAGTTGCGGGTGTTCGTGTCCGGCGGCGGATGTTCCGGATTTCAGTACGGGTTCACCTTCGACGAGAATATCGAAGAGGGCGATTTTTGCGTCGAGAACCGCGGCGTGCAACTGCTGATCGACCCGATGAGCGCGCAATATCTCATGGGCGCCGAGATCGACTACAAGGAAGATCTGCAGGGCGCGCAATTCGTCATTCGCAATCCAAACGCCAAGACCACCTGCGGCTGCGGGTCCTCGTTCTCCGCCTGAGAATGTTGGAATTGTAGATGAGCGGCGGCAGTGTCGTACCCGACGTGCTCGCTGCCGTGGATCTCGGATCCAATAGTTTTCACATGGTTGTCGCGCGCCATCAGCATGGCCAATTGGTCATTCTGGACAGGCTGCGAGAAATGGTGCGCCTCGGCGCGGGTTTGAGCGATGCCGGAAGGCTCGACGACGAGGCCGCGGCGCGTGCGCTGCGTTGCCTCGAACGCTTCGGACAGCGCTTGCGCGCGATGCAGGCCGACAGCGTGCGAGTCGTCGGTACCAACGCGCTGCGCCGCGCGAAGCGCAAGCGCTGGTTCTTGGAACGCGCCCGCGCCGCGCTCGGCCATCCCATCGAGATCATCTCCGGCCTCGAAGAGGCGCGTCTGATCTATTCGGGCGTCGTGCACACGAGCCCGTCGAATCCCGACAAGCGGCTCGTCATCGACATCGGCGGCGGCTCGACCGAGTTGGTGATCGGAGAAGGATTCAATCCGCTGCTGCTCGAGAGCCTGTCGGTCGGCTGCGTCGGCTTGAGCGCCTTCGACGACGGTCGAATTTCCGAGAAGCGCTTCGAGCGCGCGCGAACCGCGGTGCGACTCGAACTCGAGCCGATCCAGGAGGCCTATCGCAAGATGGGCTGGCTGCAAGCCTTCGGCAGCTCCGGCACCGTGCGCGTGATCGCCGACGTGCTGCGCCGCTTGAACCCGGAAAGTCCGCGCATCACCCTGGAGAATCTCAACAAATTGGTCGAACGCGTCGTGTCCGCCGGGCATGTCGATGAACTCGACTTGCCCGAGGTCGACGCGGAGCGCGCACCGGTGTTTCCGAGCGGGCTCGCGATCCTCACCGAGATCGTCGAGAGCTTGAGCATCGATCGGGTGCGGGTCGCCGAAGGCGCGATGCGCGAGGGGCTGCTCTACGACCTCATGGGCCGGTTCACCGATGAGGACGCGCGGGCGCGCACGGTGCGGGCGATGGAGATGCGCTATCACGTCGATGCGCTGCAGGCCGAGCGCGTCGAGATGACCGCGGTCGCGCTGCTCGCGCAGGCGGAAGCCGAATGGGGCCTCGAGGATCCGCTCGCCGAAATGGCTTTGCGTTGGGGAGCGCGGCTGCACGAGACCGGCCTCGATATCGCCCATTCGAAGTATCATCGGCACAGCGCCTATCTGCTCGAGCACGCCGACATGCCGGGATTCCCGCGCGAAGAGCAGTTGCTGCTCGCGGCAATGGTCGGCGCTCATCGCCGTCAACTATCCTTCGAAGCGCTCGAGGATCTCGTGCCGCCCTGGGATCGGCTCGCGGAATTCCTGATCGTGCTGCTGCGACTGGCCGTGCTGTTGCACCGCGGCCGCAGTCCGCAGCCGCTGCCCGACGTGATTCTGCGCGTCAAAGGCCGAAATATGGGGCTCGAATTGCCTCAGCGCTGGATGAAGGAGCATCCGCTGACGCTCGAAGACCTGGAACAAGAGCGCCAATACCTAAAGGATGGCGGTTTCCGCCTCAATTATCTTTGAGCGCGACGCGCTCGTCGTAGCGATTCAACAGGCGCGTCTGCGCGCAGGTGTGCGTGGTGTCGCGTGCGCGCACGTACTGACCGCTCGACAGCATGATCCAAGCTTGAACGTCGTCGGCAAGGTAGAGGTCCAACTCCTCGGCGACGCGCGCCTGGAGTTCTGCGGATTCCACCGGAAACGCGACTTCGACTCGCCGGAACAAGTTTCGGTCCATCCAATCGGCGCTGCCGCAGTAGATTTCCGGTTTGCCGTCGTTGGCGAACGTATAGACGCGGGAATGTTCGAGGAAGCGCCCGACGATCGAGCGCACCCGGATCCGATCCGAAACACCCGAGATCCCGGGCCGCAAACAGCAGACGCCGCGCACGATCAAGTCGATTTCGACGCCGGCTCGCGATGCGCGGTACAGCGCCTCGATGACCGCGGGCTCCGTGAGCGCATTCAACTTGGCGACGATGCGCGCGGGTCGGCCCGCGTGCGCATGCTCCGTTTCGCGCTCGATGCTGGCAATGATCGCCCGATGCATGCTGAACGGCGCCTGCAGCAATTTGCGCAGCCTCGGGACACGCGTGAGTCCGGTGAGCTGAAGAAAAATCTCGTGGATGTCCTCGCCGATCGCGGCGTCGGCGGTCATGAGACCGTAGTCCGTGTACAGGCGCGCGGTCTTGGCGTGATAGTTGCCGGTTCCGAGGTGACAGTAGCGGCGCAGCCCGCCTTCCTCGCGGCGCACGACCATGACGAGCTTTGCGTGGGTTTTGTAGCCGAACACGCCGTACATCACGTGTGCTCCGGCCTCCTGCAGCTTGGTCGCGATGTCGATGTTGGTTTCCTCGTCGAATCTCGCACGCAACTCGATGATCACGGTGACGTCCTTGCCGGCCTGCGCCGCTTCCGCGAGCGCGCCGACGATCGTCGAATCGCTGCCGGCGCGGTACAAGGTCTGTTTGATCGCGAGCACTTGCGGGTCCGCGGCTGCCGTCTTGATGAAGTCGATGACGGGGCCGAAACCCTGGAACGGGTGCTGCAGCAGCACATCCCCGGCGCGCAAAGTCGCGAACACGTCGCCGCCGACTCGTAGCCGCTCGGGAATGCTGGGCACGAAGGCCGGATACTTGAGCTCGGCGATGTCGACGAGATCATAAAGAGCCATCAAGCGGTTCAAATTGACGGGGCCGGCGACCCGGTACAAATCATCGCTCGTCAATGCGAACTGGTCCAACAAATAGGTCAGGATTTCCTCGGGACAATGATGCGCGGTTTCGAGGCGCACCGCGTCGCCATAACGCCGGGAAGCGAGCTCGCCTTCGACCGCGCGCAACAGGTCGTCGACTTCCTCTTGCTCGACGAACAGGTCGCTGTTGCGGGTCACGCGAAACTGGTAGCAGCCTCTGACGCTCATGCCGGCGAACAGCTTCGAGACGAACGCCTCGACGATCGTGCCCAAAAAAACGAATTGTTGGCGGCCCAGTTCATCGGGTAGCCTGATCAGGCGCGGCAGGGAGCGCGGCGCCTGCACGACGGCGAGACCACTGTTGCGCCCAAAGCCGTCCTCGCCCTCGACGACGATTGCGAAATTCAAGCTCTTGTTGAGTATCTTCGGAAAAGGGCGCGCCGGATCGAGCGCCAGCGGACTCAAGACCGGCTCGACTTCGCAGACGAAGTATTCGGAGATCCAGGCCGCCTGCGCGGCCGACCAAGAGTCCGGCGATACGAAGACGACACCATGCTTCGCGAGCTCCGGCATCAGCACTTCGTTTAGCAATGTGTATTGCTCGTCGACGAGCAGGGTGGCGCGCGCGCTGATCGCCTTGAGCTGCTCGTGTGCCGACATACCGTCCGGCTCCGTCTGGTTGGCGCCGGCCTCGATGAGCTCCTTGAGGCTTGCCACCCGGATCTCGAAGAACTCATCGAGATTGGCGCAAGAGATGCACAGGAACTTGACGCGTTCGAGCAGCGGTATGCGACGGTCCTTGGCCTGTTCGAGCACGCGCTGGTTGAATTCGAGAAACGACAGTTCGCGATTGATGTAGAGAGCGGCAGTCTTGAGGTCGGTGTCGTTCATGAACGCATGTTGCATTGAGTGCATGACACTAAATGATTCCCAGCCTCTGTGATAGATCCCGCCGAGTGCCGGCATGTCGCGGCGCAATACCATGATATGGGCGACTCCGCCGATCTTGGCGATCGCGCGGCTCTGCGCCTCGCGCGCCGCTCGGATTCAATTGGCCGAGATTCGCGTGTGCGGCAGGCCGGCGTCGGATTCCGGCGCGTTGCCCGCCGCAGCGGCGCCGGTCACCGGGGTCGCAGCCGCTGCGATCGGCGCAGGCTGCGGTTCGAGGCGACTCAGCAGGGGCGCGGACTCGCTCAAAAACCGGTGCAAGACTTCAGCGCGCAGCGGCTCGGCGCCGGGCAATTGCACGGTCTGCGGGTTCTTGTGCAAGCCGTTGACGAGATATTCGTAATGCAAATGCGGTCCGGTCGCGAGTCCGGTCATGCCCACGTAGCCGATGACGTCGCCCTGCTGGACGCGCGTTCCGACGCGAACGCGACCCGCAAAGCGCGACATGTGGCCGTAGAGCGTCGAGATGCTGTTGGTGTGTGCCAATACGATCGCGTTGCCGTAGCCTCCGCGCCGCCCAGCGAAGCTCACGCGACCGTCGCCAGAGGCGCGCACCGGAGTGCCGATCGGGGCGGCGTAGTCGGTGCCCATGTGGCCGCGGATCGTCTGCAAGATCGGATGCAGGCGATGAGGATTGAATCGCGAACTTACGCGCGTAAATTCGACCGGGGCGCGCAGGAACGCCTTGCGCATCGCGAGCCCATTCGGTGCGTAGTAGTTCAATCGACCGGAATCCGACTTGAAGCCGACGGCCCGATAGATCCTGCCGTTGTTGACGAATTCAGCCGCGAGAATCTCGCCGTCGCGAAGCTTCTTGCCGTCTTGGTAAATCTGCTCATAAGCCACGGTGTAGCGGTCGCCGTCGCGGATATCCAAGACAAAATCGATATCCCATCCGAAAATGTTCGCAAGTTTCAGTGCGACCGCATCCGAGATGTCGGCCGCCTCCGCCGCCTGAAACAGCGATGAATCGATGACCGCAGTCGCGGTGCGAATTCGCGTTTCGATCGGATTGTCGAGCAATTGCGCGCTGAACAGGCCGTCCGCACGCGCGACCCGCAGCGTCTGCGTCTCGCTGACCTTGCGCGAGAGTTCTCTGATCAAGCCGGCCACATGTTTCAAGTGGATCACGTCACCGGGCTTGAGTGAGTCGATGCTCGGGCGGACACCCGGCAAATTGCGAATCGCAGCGAGATCGGCCTTATCGAAGGCCATGCGGCCAAAGATCGCCTCGAGCGTGTCGTTGCGACCGACGACGACGTCGGTCGCGGAGACGAGCTCGGCCGGTGCAACGACGCCCACGCCTGTCACGGCGTCGACGCCCACGCCCGGCGTCGAATCGGCGGCAACGGCCGCAGTCGTGTCGTCAGCGGACCGAGGCTCGGGCGAGGTTGACGGTGCAGCGCTCAGCGCAGCAGCGCCCAGCGCGACGGAGTCGGCAGCCGGCATATTGCTCACGGAATGGAGCAGCAGCAGCGCGGCGCCCGCCGCGGCGGCAATCGCCGCCGTCCATCCCACGAGCTTTTTGAGCACCAATGATTTCCCAATGACAAACAGCTGGTTAGGCTAACTGCCGCGTGCGGCGCGGTCAATCGAATTGGCAGGCGCAGCGCGCCTGGAATCGGCGTGGTCTCGGCTGCACTTGCGTAAATTGTGACGCCATCGGCGCTGGCGAAGATCGCCGCGCTTTTCCGGCAATATAGCCTCTCCAGCGGCCAATCCCTGCGCTAAGATCGGCGCGCGAACCGCGTGGGCCGGACCGAATCGAACGAGATGCAAGTCTATGCGAGAAACCGTCTTGATCCTGCACGCCGACTCGATAGCCGGCGCGCAGCAAATTTGCGCCGGCCTACAGGACTACGACATCTACTTGTTCGACCCCGCATTGGGCGACGCGGTTGCGGCGAGCGGCCTGCGCAACGTGGAATTGGTGACGGGACTCGGCGGACCGCCCTATCACTTCATCGATCGTGACGCCCATGAAGCGGCCTTTGCGCTGGAGGCCGAGCTCGATCTCGCGCAGCGCGAGTGCGAAACCGGGATCTCGATCTTCGGCTGGCAGCATCTGAGCCTGTATTATTTGCTGCTGACATTGCGGTGGTATTCAGGCCTGTGGGAACGCCATGGATCGCGCTTGCAGCAGCGTCGCATCCATCTGCTCATCAACGACAACGCGGCTGAATTCCAGGCCAATTCCTTCCTGCCGGCGCTGCCGCTGATCTCCTATCTGCAAGAAAGCGGAATTGCGTTCAAGACCTACGAGTACGGGGCCAAGGGCACGCCGGAATATCCGGTTCCGGATTTGTCGGGCGACGTGCCTGACGGCGAGTCGGAATACATTTTGACCCACCTGTCGGCGTGTTTCGACGACGTTTCCTATCTTGGCGATGAGATCAGCGCGGCCGGCAAGCCGGTGATCAATTTGGAATCCAAGGAATGGAACGTCGTACTGCCGGGGTCGCAACAGGTCGGCCTGACCGACGCGCAGAACGTCGTCGCCGAGCTGCCGGCCGAGCTGCAGGACCAGCTCGACCAGTTCACGTGGACGCTCCACGAAGCCGTCGAGCGTCTGTTGACTCCGCACATCAAGCTCGCCAACTACCGGGCACGCCAGGTCGACCACATCGTCCATCAATACCAGGCGCAGTTGGTCGCCTATTTCGAGTTGCAGCGTTTTTTCGAGGACACGGTCCCGTCGAAACTGTTGCTGTCCGAACACGACACTGGGTTCAATGGTCCGCTGATCAGCTTTGCCGAGGAGCGGTCGCTGCCGGTGATCCTGCTGCCGCCCGCCAAGGTCGCCTCCGACATCGAATTCACCTACGGCAGCATCCTGGTGCTCGCGCATCCGATGCAAGGGCGCGCGATCTATAACCCGAACCGCCGCCCCGTGCGCACGCTGCCGATCAGCTATGCGGAGCGGTTTGCGAGCACGAGCGCGGTCGGCGCGGGCTTGCGCGCCATATCGCTGATTCTCAATGCGGTGTCGCTGAACGGCGTCCCTTTTGCCTCGATCGATCTGTATCTGGACGGCATCAAGCGCATCGTGGCCTGGTCGAAGGACAACGACGTCGCCCTGAAGATTCGCTGCAAGCGCGGCGGTTCGATCATCCGGCTGCTCGACGCGTCTCTCGGCATCGACGCCGACATGCTGACTCGCAATCTCGACACAACGATCGAGGAATACGCGCGTGATTGCGATCTATGCTTGATGTACGAGCTCCCGAGCATCGATGCGCTGCATTTTCTCTGCAATTCGATTCCGATCTTCAATCCGATCGTGACCGAGCACACGCCGGCGCAGCTCGCCTTGTCGAACCCCGACGTGATGCCCGCGGAAAACCTCAGCACGGCCTTGCAGCGAATGGACGGATTCAAATCCGATCCGCTGACGCTCTACGCATTTCGCGACGCGCAGTTCCGCGCCTACCTGGGGCTTTTTCAGACGGCGCGCGCCCTGCGCGTCTATCTGTAAGCGCTGCGGGGCTGAAGCGCGCAGCTTGCTGCAGGCCGAGCGGTCTTGGCGCAGCGTCGCGCGTGCTAACATTCCTGCATGCCGTCAAGCGACTCCGGGCCCGCGGGCCCCAAGCCGAACCTCGATCAATTGTGCGGTCAAGCGATGGAATTGCAGCTCGGCGGGCACCCCGAGCGCGCCGAGCAACTCTATCGCACGATCCTGCGAGCCTGCCCTGAGCACGCAGCCGCCAATCACTGCCTCGGCATGTTGAACGTGCAGCTGCAGCGCCCGGCGGACGGCCTGCCGCACTTGCTCAGAGCCATCGAAGCGAAGCCGGAGATTCCGGACTACTGGCTCGGCTATCTCGAGGCGCTGTTGTTGCTCGGCCGCATCGGGGAAGCGCAGGCCGCGCTCGAGCTCGGCGTCAAGCATGGGCTCGCAGGTCGCGCGGTCGATTCCTATGCGGCGCGACTCGCCCGCGCATGCGCTGCGAATTCCGCGTCGAACCTGCGGCAAGCGCCGGCGCAGCCGCCGGCTGCGGAGCTGCAGCGGGAAGAGGCCGGCCTGTTGTCGCTGTTGAGGGAAGGCCGCTTTGGCGATGCGCGCGCTCACGCGCTCGCGCTGACCGAGCGCATGCCCGGCAGTGGCCTTGGTTGGAAAGTGCTCGGTGCGTTTGTCTGCGCCGAAGGTCGAATTGCGGACGCTTTGCCGCTGCTGCATACCTCCGTCAGATTGCTGCCTCAGGATCCCGAGGCACTGAGCAATCTGGGGATCGCGCTCGTCAGGCTGCAGCGCTATGACGAAGCGGAAGGATATCTACGCCGCGCGATCGACCTCGACCCCAATCTCGCGGCATCACATTACCGCATGGGCATGAAGCACGCGTTGGAGGGTCGATTTGCCGAAGCCGTCGAGTCCATTCGACGCGCAATGGCGCTCGGCGGCGACGGCAGTACCGAGGATGAAAAATTGGGGTATTCGAACCTGTTGTTCTCGCTCTGCCACTTGCCGGCGGTGGACGCGGAGTCCTTATATGCAGAGCATTGCCGCGCGGGCGAGCGCTTCGAGCGCAATCTTCGATCCAAATGGCCGCAGCATGCGAACAGTCGCGACGCGGGCCGCACACTGCGCGTCGGACTGGTGTCTGGCGATTTTCGCGACCATGCGGTCGCATATTTCCTCGAGCCGGTGTTGCGCGAATTGTCTCGCAGCCGGCAGCTCGAATTGATTGCGTACTACAACCACACGATCGAGGACGCCAATACCCAGCGCTTTCGCGGCCTCGTCAAGGGTTGGCGTCAGGTGCAGGCGCTCTCGGACGCGCAATTGGCGCAAAGAGTCATCGACGATCGAATCGACATTCTCGTCGATCTCGCGGGGCACACCGGTTTTAGCCGGCTCGGGGCATTCGCCTACAAACCGGCGCCGGTGCAGGTCAGCTGGCTGGGCTACGTCGGCACGACGGGCCTGCATGCGATGGACTACACCATGAGCGATCGCCACTACCTGCCGCCCGAGCAATTTGCGTGGCAATTCACCGAGAAGTTGGTGTTCCTGCCGGCGATGGCGCCATTCGCACCGGTCGAATCCGCGCCTCCGGTCAATCCGCTGCCGGCGCTCCAGACGGGCAGCCTGACGTTCGGCAGCTTTAACCGGATCGGCAAGCTCAATGCCGAAACGTTCGAGTCCTGGTGCCGTTTGCTGCGGGCACTACCCACGGCCAAGATGATCGTCGTCACGGTACCGCCCGGTCCGCGCCGCGATTGGCTCATCGAGGAATTTGAACAGCGAGGAGTCGAGCGGCAGCGCTTGACCCTCTATGACCGCTGTAGCCTCGATGCCTACCTCGCATTGCATCATCAAGTCGATCTCTGTCTCGATACCCAGCCTTGGACCGGAGGCACGACGACCAACCACGCGCTGTGGATGGGCGTCCCGACCTTGACGATCGCCGGCGCGACGCCGGCATCGCGCATCAGCGCCGCGTTATTGGGACAAGTCGGTTTGGACGTGTTTGTTGCCGCAAATGATGCCGAACTTGTTGAAAAAGGTCGCTATTGGGCCGCGAATCTCGCCGAACTTGCGCGATTGCGTGCCGAATTGCGCAGCCGCATCGAGCGCTCGCCGCTGCGCCGCGCCGATCGGGTCGCGGCTTCGATCGAAAGTGCGTTCCGCACGATGTGGCAGCGCTGGTGCGCGAGGCTGCCGCCGCAGTCGTTTGACGCGGGTCCGCCAATCACGATGAAATGAATTAAGCGGGACATTTCACGCATCGCACCCATCGCAGGTATCGGGCTGCGGCGCGGTCTACACCGGTGTTTGGGTGGATCCCGGGAGGACCGAACCTAGCGCGTCTGCGAGCGCGGCGATTCGACGCCGAAAAAGCTGCGCACCTTGGCGACGATCTGAGGCTCCGACATCTTGTCTTCGGTCTCAATCGCGGCAACCCGCTCCGCAAGCTTGCGGTGGACGAGCCGTGCATGGAGTTCGCCCTTGGCTTCCCCCGGTCCGAGGATCAGCACGCGGCCGAAGTCGCCGAGTGCGGCAATGACCGAGTCATAATAAGCGTTGAGCTCGCCCGTGAGCGCATATTGGCG
>Ga0209040_10000466_pt1 | contig 31069 bp, 26 predicted proteins | sample BogFormECP12_OM3_FD_188240 | JGI IMG/M metagenome (GOLD analysis project Ga0209040, IMG submission 188240) | Bog forest soil microbial communities from Calvert Island, British Columbia, Canada - ECP12_OM3 (SPAdes) (version 2) | ecosystem: Environmental > Aquatic > Freshwater > Wetlands > Bog ... | reverse complement strand
GCTGCGGCGCAACGACGACGAGCCCGCCGGGATGCTGTCGATCGCCGACGTGGACATCGATGTGCCGGCGCACAAGGTCACTCGCAACGGCGAGCAGATCTCCCTGACGCCGCTGGAGTTCGACCTGCTGGTGGCGTTGGCGCGTAAACCCCGCCAGGTGTTTACTCGTGATGTGCTGCTCGAACAGGTGTGGGGATACCGTCATCCGGCGGACACGCGTTTGGTTAACGTGCATGTCCAGCGTCTGCGGGCCAAGGTCGAAAAAGACCCGGAGAACCCGACCGTTGTGCTGACCGTTCGAGGAGTGGGTTACAAGGCCGGACCTCCGTGACCGCCCGCGACGACTCACAGCGGACGTCGCGAAGCGGGGGCGAGCGGCGCTTCTGATGTGGGGCGCGAAGCCGCGCATTCGCGGTCGGTCGGGTCGTTCTGGCCCGTTCATGCGGGGCATGGCTGCGTTGAGTGGAGTTGTCGGCGTCGCTTGGCGCCGCTCGCTGCAACTTCGGGTGGTTGCATTAACGCTCGGGATGTCCTTGGCGGTGATCCTGGTGCTCGGCTTCGTGCTGACCAGCCAGGTCACCAACCGCGTTCTTGACGTCAAAGTCCGTGCCGCCACCGAGCAGATCGACCGGGCCCGTAACACGGTCAGCGGGGTCGTCAGCGGGGAAGAGGCGCGCTCGCTGGACAGCAGCCTGCAGCTCGCCCGCAACACGTTGACGTCGAAAACCGATCCGACCTCCGGTGCCGGTCTGGCCGGTGCGTTCGACGCGGTGCTGGTGGTACCCGGGTACGGCCCGAGGCCCGCGGCGGCAGCCGGGCCCGTGGACCAGCTGCCCGCTGCGCTGCGCGAGTTCGTCAAGGCCGGGCAGGTGGCCTATCAGTACGCGACGGTGCACACCGACGGCTTCTCGGGTCCGGCGCTGGTCATCGGCACCCCGACGTCGTCGCGGGTGACCAACCTCGAGCTGTACCTGATCTTCCCGCTAGGCAACGAGCAGAGCACGATCGCATTGGTCCGCGGCACCATGGCCACCGGCGGCCTGGTGTTGATGGTGCTGCTGGCCGGTATCGCATGGTTGGTCACGCGGCAGGTGGTGGTGCCGGTGCGTGCCGCGGCGCGCACCGCCGAGCGGTTCGCCGAGGGGCACCTGTCCGAGCGGATGCCGATCCGCGGCGAAGACGACATGGCCCGGCTGGCGGTGTCGTTCAACGACATGGCCGAAAGCCTCTCGCGGCAGATCGCCCAACTCGAAGAGTTCGGTAACCTGCAGCGCCGGTTCACCTCTGATGTCAGCCACGAGCTGCGCACCCCGCTGACCACCGTCCGGATGGCCGCCGACCTGATCTACGACCACAGCGAGGACCTCGAGCCGGCACTGCAGCGCTCCACCGAACTGATGGTCAGCGAGCTGGACCGGTTCGAAACGCTGCTCAACGACCTGCTGGAAATTTCGCGGCACGACGCGGGCGTGGCCGAGCTATCGGTGGAGGCGGTCGACCTCCGTGCGACCGTCAACAGCGCGCTGGGCAATGTGGGTCACCTAGCCGAAGACGCCGGCGTCCAGCTGATTGTCGACATGCCGTCAGAAGAGGTGATCGCCGAAGTCGACCCCCGTCGGGTCGAGCGGATCCTGCGCAATCTGATCGCCAACGCCATCGACCACGCCGAGCACAAGCCGGTACGCATCCGGATGGCTGCCGACGAAGACACCGTCGCCGTCACCGTCCGCGACTACGGGGTCGGGTTGCGGCCCGGCGAGGAGAAGCTGGTGTTCAGCCGATTCTGGCGCTCGGACCCGTCACGGGTGCGGCGATCCGGTGGGACCGGGCTGGGCCTGGCGATCAGCGTCGAGGACGCGCGTCTGCACCAGGGTCGGCTCGAGGCCTGGGGCGAGCCGGGCCAGGGCGCCTGCTTCCGGCTGACGCTGCCGCTGGTGCGCGGGCATAAGGTCACCACCAGTCCGCTGCCGATGAAACCGATTGCCCCAGAACGCAAGGAGCGTCAGCTTCGGCCGCGAGAGCACGCCGAGAGGGGCACGTGATGCGGCAGCTGACCGCGCTGCTAATCGCCCTGGCCGTCGTGATCGCAGGCTGCGCCGGAGTGCCGAGCGCGTCGGCGCCGCAGGCCATCGGCACCGTCGAGCGACCGGCACCGTCGAATCTGCCCAAGCCGACGCCCGGCATGGACCCTGACATGCTGTTGCGCGAATTCCTCAAAGCCACAGCCGATCCGGCCAACCGGCACCTCGCGGCACGCCAGTTCCTCACCCAGTCGGCGTCGAACGCCTGGGACGATGCCGGTAGCGCGCTGCTGATCGACCACGTCGTCTTCGTCGAAACCCACAGCGCCGAACGGGTTTCGGTGGCTATGCGGGCAGATAAACTTGGTTCGCTGTCGGATATGGGCGTGTTCGAGACTGCTGAGGGAGTAGTGCCGGATCCCGTTCCGATCGAGCTGATCAAGACACCGGGAGGCTGGCGCATCGACCGCCTGCCCAACGGGGTGTTCTTGGACTGGCAGCAATTTCAGGCCACCTATAAGCGCAACACGCTGTATTTCGCGGACCCGACCGGCAAGACGGTCGTTCCTGATCCGCGTTATGTCGCGGTGGCCGATCGTGACCAGTTGGCCACCGAACTGGTTTCCAAGCTGATCGCCGGTCCGCGTCCGGAGATGGCCAAAAGCGTCCGCAACATGCTCGGCCCGCCGCTGCGGCTGCGCGGGCCGGTGACTCGTGCCGACGGCGGAAAGAGCGGCATCGGACGCGGTTACGCCGGGGCCCGAATCGATCTGGAGCTGCTGACGGTCGCCGACCCGCACAGCAAGGAATTGCTTGCCGCGCAGATCATCTGGACCCTGGCGCGCGCCGACATCAAAGGGCCGTATGTGATCAACGCTGACGGCGCCGCGCTGGACGAAAGGTTCGCGGCCGGGTGGAACCCCTCTGACGTCGCCGCCACCGACCCGGGTGTGGCGGAGGGCGCGGCGGCCGGGGTGCACGCGCTGGTGGGCGGGGCGCTGGTCTCGCTGGACGGGCAGCGCTCCGACCCGGTCCCAGGCGCGTTCGGGCGGACGACGGATCAGACCGGAGCCGCGCTGTCGCACAGCGGGCACCAGGTGGCGTCGGTGGTGACGCTTCGGCCGGGCGCGCCGGATATGGCCGCATCGCTGTGGATCGGCGATCTTGGCGGCGAGGCGGTGGAAGCCGCTGACGGGCATAGCTTGTCGCGGCCCACCTGGTCCCTGGACGATGCGGTGTGGGTGGTGGCCGACGGCAACACCGTGTTGCGTGCCATTCAAAGCACGGCCTCGGGTCAGCCTGCGCGTCTTCCGGTTGATTCGGCCGCGGTGTCCAATCACTTCCCGGGTGTGATCGCCGAGCTGCAATTGTCGCGGGACGGGACGCGGGCGGCGATGGTCATCGAGGGCCAGGTGATCCTGGCCAGCGTCGAGCAGACGCAGGCCGGCCAATTCGCGTTGGCCTACCCCCGGCGGCTCGGGTTCGGGCTGGGCTCCTCGGTGGTGTCGTTGTCGTGGCGCACCGACGACGACGTCGCGGTGAGTCGCAACGACGCTGCGCACCCGGTGTCCTACGTCAACATCGACGGCGTGAACTCGGATGCCCCGAGCGGCAATCTGCAGCTGCCGGTGGGTGCGATCGCGGCCAATCCGTCGATCGTGTACGTAGCCGATCCGCGTGGGGTCATGCAGCTGTCGATCTCGGGTGCGGAAGGGCCACAGGGCTGGCTGGACGTGCCGCCGTTCATGGTGCCCGGGGCGATGCCGGTGCTGCCCGGCTGAGTCGTTTCAGCTGTCACCCCCCGCCGTCACACTTGCGCCGTGCTCGATCTTGTCCTTCCGCTGGAATGCGGTGGCTGCGGGGCGCCGTCGACCCGCTGGTGTGAGGCTTGCGCCCGAGAGCTGGCCATGAGTCCCGACGCCCCGCGCGTGGTGAGCCCGCGCATCGACCCCGGAGTTCCGGTGTTTGCGCTCGGCCGCTACGCCGGTGCACGCCGGCAGGTGATCGTCGCGATGAAAGATCGCGGCCGCAGCGACCTCGTCACGCCGTTGGCCCAGGCGTTGGCGCTCGGTGTGCACCGACTGCTCGGGTGGGGCCTGCTGGATGTTCCGCTGACGATCATTCCGGCGCCGACCCGCAGCTGGGCAGCGCGTCGCCGCGGCGGTGATCCGGTCACCCGCATCGCGACGCTGGCAACCGCGGACCACCAGCACATCACCGTGGTGCGTGCCTTGCGGATGAAGGCGCTGGCCCGCGACTCGGCCGGTCTGGGTAGCGCCGCCCGCGAGCGCAACATCGCTGGAAGGGTGCTGCTGACGCGCCGACGTGTGCCGGCCGATGGCGAAGTCCTGCTCGTCGACGACATCGTCACGACCGGCGCCACCGCCCGTGAATCGGTCCGCGTCCTGCAAACCGCGGGAGCGCGGGTGTCGGCTGTGCTGGCGCTAGCTGCCGCGTGAGCATTCGTGAAGAACTCGCAACAGACGGATCAAAACACTGGAACTTCTGCCCGCAGACGGTCTACCGTCGGGATCAAGCACCATGAACGCCTCAAGGTGGCGCATCCGAAATAGACCGAGGCGCCACGGCACCGAAGAGGGTAGGGGGTGAGTTCTCGACACCTTGCACCGGCGGGCGGCCACGGTAAAGACCACCAAACCCCGTCGGCGCGCGCATCTGAAAGCCGGGCACGCCGCGTGCGTGCTACGCGAGAGAAACGAGTTGTCAAGTATGTCAAGGCAAACCGTGGATTCCGGTCAGCTTGTCGCCGAACTACCGACAGCAGCCGACGAGCCGGACGAACCGACATCGCACGCCGAGGTCGTGGTCAAGGGCCGCAACGTCGAGATACCCGACCACTTCCGCATCTACGTCTCGGAGAAACTCGCCCGCTTAGAGCGGTTCGACCGGACCGTCTATCTGTTCGATGTCGAACTCGACCATGAACGCAACCGTCGCCAACGCAAGTCTTGTCAGCATGTCGAGATCACCGCTCGCGGCCGCGGGCCGGTGGTTCGCGGCGAAGCGTGCGCAAATAGCTTCTACGCCGCATTCGAATCCGCCGTCGCCAGGCTGGAAAGCCGGCTGCGTCGCGTCAAGGACCGCCGCAAAGTCCACTACGGCGACAAGACCCCGGTCTCATTGGCCGCCGCGACCGCCACTGTGCCGCCCGTGCCGCCCGAGCCGGCTTTCGAGACCGACGTCACCGGCGCGCCGGACCACGACGGCGTCGACGAGTACCACGAGCCGGGTCGGGTGGTGCGCACCAAGGAACACCCGGCCAAGCCGATGTCGGTGGACGACGCGCTCTACGAGATGGAGCTGGTCGGCCACGACTTCTTCCTCTTCTACGACAAGCAGACCGAACGCCCGTCGGTGGTCTACCGTCGGCACGCCTACGACTACGGGCTGATCCGCCTCGCCTGACGATCGGCGGCTATCGCCAGCTCGTCGCCTAGGATGGAGGGCGCCCGAGACTCCGATCCGTAGGGGACAAAGCTGTGCTGAGTAAGTTGCTGCGCCTCGGTGAAGGTCGCATAGTCAAGCGCCTCAAGCGAGTGGCCGACTATGTCAACACCTTGTCCGACGACGTCGAGAAACTCACCGACGCCCAACTGCGGGCCAAGACCGACGAGTTCAAGAAGCGGCACGCCGACGGGGAAAGCCTCGACGACCTGCTGCCCGAAGCGTTCGCGGTGGCCCGCGAAGCGGCCTGGCGGGTGCTGGACCAGCGCCCGTTCGACGTGCAGGTGATGGGTGCTGCGGCGCTGCACTTCGGCAATGTCGCCGAGATGAAGACCGGTGAAGGCAAAACCCTGACCTCGGTGTTGCCGGCCTACCTCAACGGCATCGGCGGCAAGGGTGTGCACATCGTCACCGTCAACGACTACTTGGCCAAACGCGACAGCGAGTGGATGGGTCGGGTGCACCGCTTCCTCGGTCTGGACGTCGGCGTGATCCTCGCGCAGATGATGCCCGACGAGCGGCGCGTCGCGTACGCCGCCGACATCACCTATGGCACCAACAATGAATTCGGCTTCGACTACCTGCGCGACAACATGGCCCACTCGCTGGAGGACTGCGTCCAGCGCGGGCACAACTTCGCGATCGTCGACGAGGTGGACTCGATTCTGATCGACGAGGCCCGCACTCCGCTGATCATCTCCGGGCCCGCCGACGGATCTTCGAACTGGTACCCCGAGTTCGCCCGGTTGGCGCCGCTGATGGAAAAAGACGTGCACTACGAAATCGACCTGCGCAAGCGCACCGTCGGCGTGCACGAGCTTGGCGTGGAGTTCGTCGAGGACCAGCTCGGCATCGACAACCTCTACGAGGCAGCCAACTCACCGCTGGTCAGCTACCTCAACAACGCGCTGAAAGCCAAAGAGCTGTTCTCCCGCGACAAGGACTACATCGTCCGCGACGGCGAGGTGCTCATCGTCGACGAGTTCACCGGCCGTGTGCTGATCGGCCGGCGCTACAACGAGGGCATGCACCAGGCCATCGAAGCCAAAGAGCACGTCGAGATCAAGGCCGAGAACCAGACGATGGCCACCATCACGCTGCAGAACTACTTCCGGCTCTACGACAAGCTCGCCGGCATGACCGGAACCGCGCAGACCGAGGCCGCCGAGCTGCACGAGATCTACAAGCTCGGCGTGGTCACCATTCCGACTAACAAGCCGATGGTCCGCACCGACCAGTCCGACCTCATCTACAAGACCGAGGAAGCCAAGTACATCGCGGTCGTCGACGACGTCAGCGAGCGCTACGAGCAGGGCCAGCCGGTGCTGATCGGTACGACCAGCGTGGAGCGCTCGGAGTACCTGTCGCGGCAATTCCAAAAACGGCGTATCCCGCACAACGTGCTGAACGCCAAATACCACGAGCAAGAGGCCGGCATCGTCGCCCAAGCCGGGCGGCGCGGCGCCATCACGGTCGCCACCAACATGGCCGGCCGTGGTACCGACATCGTTTTGGGCGGCAACGTCGACTTTCTCACCGACCTGCGGCTGCGCGAGCGAGGCCTCGACCCGGTGGAGACAGCCGAGGAGTACGACGAGGCCTGGCACGAAGAGCTGCCTGTGGTCAAGGCCGAGGCCGCCGCCGAAGCAAAGGAAGTGATCGAGGCCGGCGGGCTGTACGTGCTGGGTACCGAACGGCATGAATCGCGGCGCATCGACAACCAGCTGCGCGGCCGCTCCGGGCGCCAAGGCGACCCCGGCGAGTCCCGCTTTTATCTGTCGCTGGGTGACGAGTTGATGCGCCGCTTCAATGGCGCGGCGCTGGAATCGCTGTTGACCAGGCTCAACCTGCCCGACGACGTGCCCATCGAGGCCAAGATGGTGACCCGCGCGATCAAGAGCGCACAGACTCAGGTCGAGCAGCAGAACTTCGAGGTCCGCAAGAACGTCCTCAAATACGACGAGGTGATGAATCAGCAGCGCAAGGTCATCTACGAGGAGCGCCGCCGCCTCCTCGAAGGCGAGAATTTGCAGCAGCAGGCTCACGACATGCTCGTCGACGTGATCGCCGCCTATGTCAACGGGGCAACCGCCGAGGGTTACGCCGAGGACTGGGATCTCGAACAGCTCTGGGAGGCGCTGAAAACGCTGTATCCGGTCAAGATCGACCACAAAGACCTGATCGACTCGGAGGCGATCGGTGAGCCCGGTGAGCTCACCCGCGAGGAGCTGCTCGACGCGTTGGTCGAAGACGCTGAGCGTGCCTACGCGGTGCGGGAGGCCGAGCTCGAGGAGCTCGCCGGCGAGGGCGCGATGCGCCAGCTGGAACGCAACGTGCTGCTCAACGTCATCGACCGCAAGTGGCGTGAGCATCTCTATGAGATGGACTACCTCAAAGAGGGCATCGGCCTGCGCGCGATGGCCCAACGCGATCCACTGGTCGAGTACCAGCGCGAGGGCTTCGACATGTTCACCGGCATGCTCGAGGGCCTGAAGGAAGAGTCGGTCGGCTTCTTGTTCAACGTCTCGGTCGAGGCGGTACCGGCCCCGCAGGTGGGACCGGTCGAGGAGCCGGAGGACCTGGCGGAGTTCGCCACCGCCGCAGCGGCCAGCGCGCAGCAGCGGGCCACTGGCGGGTCTGCCGGGTCCGCCGGGCCACGCGAACCCGCAACTGCCTTGCGCGCCAGGGGAATTGAGACGGAGTCGCCCGAACTGACGTATTCTGGGCCCGCCGAGGACGGTACGGCGCAAGTGCAAGGCAACGGTGGCGCGCAGACGGCAGCGGCCGGAGCCGGTGGCAGTCGACGCGAGCGGCGTGAAGCCGCGCGCCGACAAAGCCGCCACGCCAAGCCGAAATCAGCCAAACGGCGGTAGCAGCGGTGGACGTCAAAGAGGTGCTGCTGCCCAGCATCGGGGTGCGGTATGAGTTCACCAGCCACGATGGCGAGCGGATCGGGATCATCGCCCGGCGCAGCGGCGACTTCGACGTCGTCCGTTATGCGCGCGACGATCCCGACCAAGCGCAGCCGATCTTCCACTTCACCGACGAGGAGGCCGACGCGGTAGCCCAGATCTTGGGCGCACCGCGGATCGCCGAGCGCTTCACCGAGTTGACCCGCGAAGTGCCGGGGCTAGAGGCCGGTCAGGTCCACATCCGGCCGGGCAGCCCGTTCGCGGACCGGCCGCTCGGGGACACCCGGGCGCGCACCCGCACTGGCGCGTCGATCGTGGCGATCGTGCGCAACGAGGTGGTGCTGGCATCGCCGGGGCCGGCCGAAATTCTGCACGCGGACGACGTACTGGTGGTGGTCGGCACCGAATCCGGCATCGCCAAAGTCGTGCAACTCGTCGATAAGGGCTGAGCGCGTGCAGATTTCGGCACCGCTGCTTCTGCAGCTCGGCGCCGTCCTCACCGTGCTTGCCTTGCTCGGGACGGTCGCTCGTCGGTTCGCGCTCTCCCCGATACCGGTGTATCTGCTGACCGGTTTGGCGCTCGGCAACGGCGGTGTCGCACCGGTGACCACCGCTGGTCAGTTCATCACCACCGGGGCGCCGATCGGCGTCGTGCTGCTGTTGCTGACCTTGGGTCTGGAATTCTCCGCGACCGAATTCGCCAGCAGTTTGCGTCACCACCTGCCTTCCGCCGCAGTCGACTTCGTGCTGAACGCCACGCCCGGTGCGCTGGCCGGGTGGCTGCTCGGACTCAGCGGCGTCGGCGTGCTCGCCCTGGCCGGCGTCACCTACGTCTCGTCGTCGGGTGTTATCTCGCGTCTGCTGGAGGACTTGCACCGGCTCGGGAACCGCGAAACACCAGCCGTGCTGGCGGTGCTGGTGCTGGAGGACTTCGCAATGGCGGTTTATCTGCCGCTGGTGGCGGTTCTGGGCGCGGGCGGCAGCTGGTTGCTCGCGCTCGTCGAGGTGGCTGCCGCGATCGCGGCGCTGTGCATGGCGTTTGCCGCGTCATATCGCTGGGGCCACCACGTCGGCCGGCTGGTGGCGCACCCGGATTCCGAGCAGCTGCTGCTGAGGGTCCTCGGCATCACCCTGATCGTTGCAGCGGTGGCCGAGCACCTGCATGCGTCGGCCGCCGTGGGTGCGTTCCTGGTCGGCCTGACCCTCACCGGGGAGACTGCAGAACGGGCCCGAAAGCTGCTGGGTCCGCTGCGCGACCTGTTTGCTGCGATCTTCTTCGTCGCGGTCGGGCTGCCGGTGAATCCCGCGCAGCTGTTACCGGCGCTTCCGATAGCCGTAATCCTGGCCGCGGTCACCGCAGCGACGAAGGTGGCCACCGGAGTGTTCGCCGCGCGGCGTGAGGGAGTGGCGCGGCGCGGGCAGTTGCGCGCCGGCACAACGCTGATGGCCAGGGGCGAGTTCTCGCTGATCATCATCGGGCTGGTCGGCTCGTCGATCGCCGGGGTTTCCGCGTTGGCAACGTCGTACGTGTTCGTGTTAGCGATAGTGGGGCCGGTGCTGACCCGGTTCACGGGTGGCCCTCGCCGGGCAATCGGGAGTAGCCCGGCGACGATGCGGGCCGTGCAACGGCCCGGGGAGAAGCCGGGCAATCCGACCTAGCCGGGTCAGCCGATGTGCAGGGCGACCACCTGCCATCGTCCGCCCGCGACCCGTTCGATGCGGCAGGCGATGGCGTGGATGCGGCTCCCACGGCTGTAGCTCCCGAAGACTTCGGCCGCGGCGAACCGGTCCGGGGCATCCACCGCCTGCAGCCGCAACCGGCGCAACACCGCCGCCCCATCCTGGCCGGTGTCGAACCGATGGGCGCAAAGGACCGAGTCGACCAGACCGGCGGCCAGCAACCCGTGGAGCTGTGCGACGGGGCGGCGACGGTCGATGACTTCCAGCACCCGGCGCAGTGCCGCGTCGGCGAAGCACGCCGCCTGCCGCATCGGCGCCGACATTGTCGTCGATCCACCCGCCGGAGGCTGCCGACTTGAATGGCGTTGCTGTACAAACGTATTAGGCCGCCGCAATGCTGTGGGTGTGGGCGGCCGACAGTGCCGGACATCGCGCGCCGGCGGTTCATAATCGACGACGGGCATGACGGCGAACGCGTCACGATCGGATGGGCTTGGGCTGTTCAACGCTGCACTCTCCCAATGCTTACGAAGGGGCGAAAAAGTAAGCCTGCTGGAGAGTGGCAGACGACTGTGACGATCATCGCACAATCGTCGCGGGCCCGTACCCGCGCTGCGGCAGGCTCGCATCGACGGTTACCGTGAGCGGCAGATCGATCAGCCGGCGAATACGCGAGGAAATACCAGGGGAGAGGCGACGTGGCGAGGATGTCCACTTCGGACGCGTCGTTCTATGAGCTGGAGAACACCGCCACCCCGCTTTATGTGGGCTCACTGTCGATCCTGCGTCAGCCGCGCGCCGGGCTGAGCTACGAAACGTTGCTGGCCACCGTCGAACGGCGGCTGCCGAAGGTGCCGCGGTACCGGCAGAAGGTCCGGGAAGTGACGATGAGGTTGGCCCGGCCCGTGTGGATCGACGACCGCGATTTCGACATCACCTACCACGTCCGGCGCTCGGCGCTGCCGTCGCCGGGCAGCGACGAGCAGTTGCACGAACTGATCGGCCGGCTGGCGGCACGGCCGCTGGACAAGTCCCGGCCGCTCTGGGAGATGTACTTGGTGGAGGGCTTGGCCAAAAATCGCCTCGCCCTGTACACCAAGTCGCACCAGGCGTTGATCAACGGCATGGGAGCGGCAGACATCGGTCACGTCATCGCAGACCGGAGCCGGCGTCCGCCGCCGTTCGCCGAGGACATCTGGGTACCGGCCCGCGAACCCGGTACCACCCGGCTGTTGTTGGGCGCCCTCGGTGACTGGGCCACCCGCCCCCGCACGCAGGTGAGGGCCGTCCGCACCGGGGTCACCGAACTGGCGACCAATTCCGGCCAACTGATCGATGCCGGTCGACGGCTGTTCGACGTCGCTCGCACGCTTGCGCGGGGCACCGCGCCCAGCAGCCCGCTGAACACCAGGGTGTCCCGCAACCGTCGGTTCACGGTCGCCCGCGGACGTCTTGATGACTATCGGGCCATTCGAGCGCGTTACAACTGCGACGTCAACGATGTGGTGCTGGCGGTGATCACCGGCGCACTGCGCAACTGGCTGTTGTCGCGCGGCGAGGCGGCAGCGCCCACCGCAATGGTGCGGGCGATGGCGCCCTTGCCGGTCTACGTGGACGAGACATTCGACGCGTCGAGCCGCGGTCGGGCGATCAGCGCGGTGGCGCCCTTCCTGGTCGACCTGCCGGTCGGGGAGGGTAACGCGGTCGTGCGGCTGTCGCAGATCGCACACACCACCGAATCCAACCCGACCGCGGCCAGCCTGGTCGACGCGCGAACCATCGTGACCCTGTCGGGTTTTGCGCCGCCGACACTGCACGCCATGGGGATTCGGGTCGCGACCGGTTTGTCGGCGCGGCTGTTCAACCTGTTGATCACCAACGCGCCCGGCGCCCAGTCGCAGATCTATGTTGCCGGCGCAAAGTTGCTGGAGAGCTACGCCGTACCACCGCTGCTCAACAACCAGGTGCTCGCCATCGGCGTGACCTCTTACAACGGCATGTTGTATTTCGGCATCAATGCTGACCGCGACGCGATGAGCGATGTCGATGTGCTACCGGTGCTGCTGGCCGAATCGCTCGACGAACTGTTGGAAGCCGCACAGTAACTGCTATTCGCCGGTGAAGAATCAGCTTGCAGACTTACCATTCGATGCTGTGAGCACCGGATCGGCCAACGAATCGTCGGCAAAGACGAAGCAACGAAAGCAGCAAAAGTCGCAGAAGACGTCGCAAAAGACGCCGCTGCCCAAGATCCCTAACCAGGTTTACGAAGCCGAATTGTTCAGGCTTCAAACAGAATTGGTCAAACTGCAGGAGTGGGTGCGATTCTCCGGTGCCCGCATCGTGGTGATCTTCGAAGGCCGCGATGGGGCGGGAAAGGGTGGCACGATCAAAAGGATTACCGAATATCTCAACCCGCGTGTCGCAAGGATCGCCGCGTTGCCCGCGCCGACCGATCGGGAGCGCGGGCAGTGGTACTACCAGCGCTATGTCGAGCATCTGCCCGACAAAGGGGAGATCGTGCTGTTCGACCGGTCGTGGTACAACCGTGCCGGCGTCGAAAAAGTCATGGGATTCTGCACGCCGCAAGAGCATGCGTTGTTCCTGCGGCAGACACCGATCTTCGAACAGATGCTCATCGAGGACGGGATTGTGCTACGGAAGTACTGGTTTTCGGTATCCGAAGACGAGCAGCTGCGTCGGTTCAAAGCGCGGCAGAATGACCCGGTACGGCAATGGAAACTCAGCCCGATGGACCTGGAATCGCTGTATCGGTCGGAGGACTATTCGCGCGCCAAAGACGAGATGATGGTGCACACCGACACGCCGGGCAGCCCATGGTATGTCGTGGAATCAGATGTCAAGAAACATGCCCGGCTTAATATGATGGCGCATCTGTTGTCCACCATCGACTATCGCGACGTGAAGAAACCGAAGGTCAAACTGCCCGCCCGTCCGGTGGTCAGCGAGAACTATCAGCGGCCACCGCGCGAGCTGTCGACCTACGTGGACGACCATGTCGCGACGTTGATCGGTCCGACCGAGTGACAGTTCTCTGATGCGGATCTACGTCCCGGTGACCCTGGCCATGCTGCAGCAACTCGTCGCCGATGGTTCGTTGTGGCCGGTCAACGGCACCGCGTTCGCAGTGACGCCCAGACTGCGGGAAGCGTACGCGGAAGGCGACGACGACGAGTTGGGCGAAGTCGCGCTGCGCGAGGCTGCGCTGGCTTCGCTGCGGCTGCTGGCGGCGGCTTTGGAGCAGCCGGGTGCGACGTTGGCGCCGCGGCGCGCGGTGCTGGTCGCCGATGTCGGCGAGGTGACGCCGCGTCCGGATCTCGATGACGCTGTTGTGCGGATCGGGGCGCCGGTGGCCAGCGAGGATGTTGTCGCCGCATTCGTCGACAATGCCGCCGCGGAGGCGGACGTCTCGGCGGCGATCACGGTCATTGACGAGGCTGACCTCGGCGACGAAGACGCCGAGCTGACCGTTGGCGACGCGCTGGACCACGATCTGGCCTGGTACGCCACCCAAGAGCTGCCGTTTCTGCTCGAGCTGCTGTGACGCGCCCGGCGACGATGCACGCCGCATGGCGGCGTGAGGTGGGGGTACGCCCCCTCGCCGCCGCGCGGCTGGGGGTACCCCAGCCGCTTGCGGGGAGAGCCGGGCAATCACGGCGGGGAAGATCACCCTACCTACGCGACCGTAAGTTACGGTACCGTAGGTTGGGAGGGCAGGAGCTTCCCAATGGACAGGAAAATCGCGAGGATCACGGCCGACGTCGTCGAGACCACACCGATTACGGTGGCTGGGGTGGACACCCATCCCGGTTGGCACGTGTTGCGCAGCCTTGCCCGTCGCATCACCACACCGCTGCTGCCCGACGACTATCTGCGCCTTGCCAATCCGCTGTGGTCGGCGCGGGAATTGCGGGGTCGCATCCTGCAGGTCCGGCGGGAGACGCACGACTCGGCGACGCTGGTCATCAAGCCGGGCTGGGGCTTCGGCTTCGACTATGAGCCGGGTCAGTACATGGGGATCGGGCTGCTGGTTGACGGCCGCTGGCGGTGGCGCTCGTATTCGCTCACGTCCAGCCCGGTTAAGGGCGCCCGCACGGTGACCATCACGGTGAAAGCGATGCCCGAGGGCTTCCTTTCCAGCCACCTGGTGGGCGGCGTCAAGCCTGGGACGATCGTGCGGTTGGCCGCACCGCAGGGCAATTTCGTGCTGCCCGATCCGGCGCCACCGGCGGTGTTGTTCATCACCGCCGGTTCGGGCATCACCCCGGTGATGTCGATGCTGCGCACGCTGGTGCGCCACGATCAGATCACCGACGTGATCCATTTGCATTCGGCGCCCACCGCGGCTGACGTGATGTTCGGCGCGGAGCTTGAGCAACTGGCCCGCGATCATGCGGGATACCGGCTGCTGCTGCGGACCACGCGCAGCCAAGGACGGCGGGATGCGACGCAGCTCGACACCGAGGTGCCGGACTGGCGTGACCGGCAGACCTGGGCGTGCGGACCCGAAGCAATGCTCAACGCGGCCGAGCGCGCCTGGTCGGCGGCCGGCGTCCAGGACCGCTTGCACCTCGAGCGCTTTGCGGTGTCGCGCGCGGCGCCGGCCGGAGCCGGTGGGACGGTAACGTTTGGGAAGAGCGGAAAAAGCACCACCGCCGATGCGGCGACCTCGCTGATGGATGCCGGTGAGCGGATAGGCGTGCAGATGCCGTTCGGCTGTCGGATGGGGATATGCCAATCCTGCGTGGTCGGCCTGGTGGGAGGCCATGTCAGGGACCTGCGCACCGGCGCTGAACATGAACCGGGAACACGCGTGCAGACCTGCATTTCGGCCGCGTCGGGCGATTGCGTACTCGACGTTTAGGTGTTACTCACAGGTAACCTACGGTTTCGTAGGTTACGATAGCGTAGGTCAGTATCCGCACTCTGCAGGAAGGAAATGATGGCGATCACCGATCTAGACGTATTCGCACATCTGACGGACGCCGACATCGAGAACCTGGCCGTTGAACTGGATGCCATCCGCCAGGACATTGAAGACTCTCGCGGCGAGCGGGACGCCCGCTACATCCGCCGCACGATCGCTGCACAGCGCGCCCTGGAGGTCGCCGGCCGGGTGATGCTGGCGGCCAGTTCCCGGCGATCAGCCTGGTGGGCGGGCACCGTGACCCTCGGCGTGGCCAAGATCATCGAGAACATGGAGATCGGCCATAACGTCATGCACGGCCAGTGGGACTGGATGAACGATCCCGAGATTCACTCCTCGACGTGGGAGTGGGACATGACCGGGTCGTCCAAGCACTGGCGCTACACCCACAACTTCGTGCACCACAAGTACACCAACATCCTCGGCATGGACGACGACGTCGGCTACGGCCTGCTGCGCGTCACCCGAGACCAGCCCTGGAAGCGCTTCAACCTCTTCAACCTGCTGTTCAACACCCTGCTCGCGATCGGCTTCGAATGGGGCGTTGGGTTGCAGCACGTCGAGGTCGGCAGGATCGTCAAGAAGCGGATGGATAACGAGGAAGCCCGGCAGCGGGTCGACGAGTTCTTGGCCAAGTCCGGTCGCCAGGTGTTCAAGGACTATGTCGCGTTCCCGGCGGTGACCGCGCTGTCACCCGGGGCCACGTTCAAGTCGACGCTGAAGGCTAACGCGGTCGCCAACGTGATCCGCAATCTGTGGGCCAACGCGGTGATCTTCTGCGGCCACTTCCCGGACGGCGCCGAGAAATTCACCAAGACCGACATGATCGGCGAGACCAAGGGCCAATGGTATCTGCGGCAGATGCTGGGCAGTGCCAACTTCAAGGCCGGGCCGGCTATGCGGTTCATGAGTGGCAACCTGTGCCATCAGATCGAACACCACCTGTACCCAGATCTGCCGAGCCACCGGCTTGCTGAGATTTCGGTGCGGGTGCGCGAGCTCTGCGACAAGTACGACTTGCCTTACACGACAGGCTCTTTCCTGGTGCAATACGGCAAGACATGGCGGACCATCGCCAAGCTGTCGCTGCCGGACAAGTACCTGCGAGACACCGCCGACAACGCACCGGAGACCCGCAGCGAGTCGATGTTCTCCGTGTTGGACGAGGACTTCACCGGCACCGACCCGGCGACCGGACGCCGCCGGGGCTTGAAGACCGCGATTGCCACCGTGCGGGGTTGGCGCCGCGACAAGCGAAGCAAAAAGCTTGGTGGGAAGGCGCAGACGACTGGGCGGGCCGACCGGGCCGCCTAGCCGAACGACGCCTGATGAGCTCCCACCACGTGGAGGTCGTTACCGCGCAGCCGATCGTCGATGCTCTGCTGGATCGTTATCGCGTTGCGCTGGGTGATGACGCGTCGAGCTATCGCAACCACGTATACCGCCGTATCAACTACCATCAATTGCTGCTCGGTGCACCGCGGACTTCGCTGCGCTCGCATGGGTAGCTCACCATCTGGGTCTGGACGGCCCGCATGTTCGACTACCTCAACCCGTCTGCCGACCTGGCGTCTGCGCATGCCGACGAATTCGGAATCACAGAAATTGATCGGGTACAACTGCTGATCACGGAACACCACCGGCTGCGGCCATCGGACGATCGCATGACGGAATCCTTTCGCAAAGCTGACCTCATCGATGTCAGCCGTGGAGTCCTACGCGGCCAAATCAGACGGTCGACCGTGCAAGCCGTCGTCGCCCAGCTGCCCTGCCGAGGGTTTCACGCGTTCCTTGCCAAAGGGTTGATCCCCTACGCTGCGCGCCACCCGTTAGCCCCCTCCCGATGCTCCGCTGGTAGTCAGGACTGGTTCACGCCGCGTCAGCGATGGCAACCAGCCGCTGCAATGTCACCAGCTGTTGCTCGGGGTCGCCGTCGAGTTTGGCCAGCAGCGTCGTGATGCCCGCCGCCCGGTAGCGTTTCACTCGGTCGGCGATGGTGTCGGGCGTGCCGAGCAGATTGGTGAGGCGGCCCAGGTCGAGTGGCACCGCGCTGCGCGCCTCGTCGTGCTTGCCGGCTTGCCATAGCCCGGCGACGGTGTCGACTTCGGTCCCGTAGCCCAAGCGGGTGAATGCGTCGTTGTAGAAGTTCTTGCCGCCAGCGCCCATCGCGCCGATGGTGAACGCGTAGCCGTCGGCGTGCCGACGTGCGGCGGCGTCGGCGGCGGCTTGGTCGTCGTGGAACTCGACGGCGACGGGGGCGACCAGGTCGAGCTGGTCGAGGGTGCGGCCGGCTTGCTCAGCGCCTTCGCGCAACGGGGTCAGGAACACCTCCGCGGCTTCAGGGATGAAGGCGTTGCCCAGCCAGCCGTCGGCCATCTCGCCGGTCAGTCGCAGGTTCTGTGGGCCCATCGCCGCCACGTAGACCGGGACATGATCCGGCCGCACCATGGGTCGCAGCGCGGCGCCGCGACTGTCCGGCAGCGGCAGCGGGTAGACCTCGCCGGCGTGCTCAAGCCGCTCGCCGCGGCTGACCGTGCGGACGATCTCGATGGTCTCCCGCGTGGTCTGCACCGGTTTGCGGAACCGGACACCGTGCCAGCCCTCCATCACCCGGGGCCCCGAGGTGCCGATGCCCAAGATGAAGCGGCCTGCGGACAGCTCCTGCAGGCTCAAGGCCGACGTCGCCAGCAGCGCCGGAGTGCGCGAACCCAACTGCACGACAAACGTTCCGAGTTTGATCGACGACGTCTTGGCGGCCAGATACGCCAGCCCGGTGAGTGCGTCGTAGCCCCAAACTTCTGGGATCCACAGTGACGTCACACCGATCCGCTCGGCCGCCACTGCGAACTCAACAGCGCCCGGCAAGCGGGGCTCGATCATGGTGCCGATCTTCATCCTGGCATGCTACAAGGACCGCCACCCCCACCGGCGGGCACCGAGAAGGACTAACTATGCGTTATCGCGACCTACCCACAGTCGAAGTGACACAGCGTGTTCGGTGTGATGTACGCACGGCATGGGACTTGGTGACCGACATCGGCTTGCCCGCGCGGTGTTCCGCGGAACTGGAGACCGTCGAGTGGCTGGATGGGGCCGAGGCGGTTGAAGTCGGTGCGCGGTTCCGCGGTCGCAACAAGCACGAGGCGTTCGGGGACTGGGCCACCGTCTGCGAGGTCGTCGAAGTCGAGGACGAACGCCGGTGGGTGTACAACGTGGCCGGTCCCGAGGGTGTCAGCGCGACGTGGGCGTTTGAGGTCGAACCGGCCAGCGACGGCGTGTTGATCCGGCAGTGGGCCCGGATGGGCCCGGGACCCTCGGGACTGACCCCTGCGATCGTCGCACAGCCGGAGAAGGAGGCCAGGATCGTCTCCCGGCGCCTTGCCGAATGGCAGCAGAACATGCAGGCCAACCTCGAGTGGGTTCGGTCGCAGGCCGAAAGCTGACCCGCCGCGACCCTGGCGGCTACACCTCGGTCAGCGCGGCCAAAAGCCGCCGTGCGGCGGCGACGCGACGGGCGGCCGGGCCGGTCAGGGTGTCCAGCGCGCATTCGGGATCGGCGGGTGGGCCCATGTGCCCGCAGCCACGCGGGCAGTCTTTGATCGCCTCGGCCAGGTCGGAAAAAGCCAGCAGCACGTCGTCGGGCTCGATGTGGGCCAGCCCGAACGAGCGGATTCCCGGGGTATCGATCACCCAGCCGGTGTGCTGCCCCGATGCCAGCGGCAGCGCCACCGATTGCGTCGAGGTGTGTCGCCCCCTGCCGATGTCGGTTACCTCGCCCACTGCTCGATCCGCTTCTGGCACAAGACGATTCACCAGAGTCGACTTGCCCACTCCGGAATGACCGAGCAGCACCGTGATATTTCCGACCAGCAGGTGCGCGACGGCGTCCAGCGGGTCGTTGCGGCCGGCGGTGACCACGGTGAGATCGAGGTCGGCGAACTGCTCGGCGAACGGCGCGGCGGCCGCGAGGTCGGTCTTGGTCAAGCACAGGATCGGTATCAGCCCGCCGGCGTAGGCCGCGATCAGCGTTCGATCGACCAGACCGGTGCGCGGCGGCGGGTCGGCCAGGGCCACCACGATCAGCAGTTGATCGGCGTTGGCGACGACCACCCGCTCGGTAGGATCGGTGTCATCGGCGGTGCGCCGCAACACTGTTCGCCGCGGTCCACGCCGGACGATGCGGGCCAAAGTATCCGGCCGACCGGAAAGATCGCCAACCACGTCGACGTCGTCGCCGACGACGATCGGTGTGCGGCCCAGTTCCCGCGCCCGCATCGCGGTGACCCGGTGATCGGGGTCGCCGTCGAGCACACACCCCCAACGGCCGCGGTCGACGCTGACCACCATGGCCGGTTTCGCGTCGGCGTGCTCGGGGCGGGTCTTGGTCCGCGGTCGCGAACCCCGTCCCGAGCGGATCTTGACGTCGGACTCGTCGTAGTCGCCCGGCCTCAACCGCCAGACCCTTGATCGGCGAGCATGTCGGCCCACAGCCGCGGAAACTCCGGCAGCGTCTTGGCGGTGGTAGCGATGTCGTCCACCTCGACACCGGCGACCCGCAACCCGATGATCGCGCCGGCCGTCGCCATCCGGTGATCGGCATACGACTGCCAGGTCCCCGGCCGCAGCGGCGTTGCGGTGATCTCCAGGCCGTCCGGGGTTTCCGAGCAATCTCCGCCCAGCCGGTTGATCTCGGTGCGCAGCGCGGCCAGGCGGTCGGTTTCGTGACCGCGCAGGTGGGCGATGCCGGTCAGCCGCGACACTGAGCCAGGGGTGGCCAGCGCGGCGAGCACCGCGACCGCCGGGGTGAGCTCACCGACGTCGCGCAGGTTCACGTCGAATCCTTCGTAGGACTGCGGCCCGCGCACTTCGAGATACGAATCTGATTGATTGACAACCGAATTCATTTGCCGAAGGATGCCCAGGATTGCATCGGCAGGTTGGATGCTGGCCGCCGGCCAGCCGGTGATGCGCACCGTGCCCGCGCTGACCACCGCCGCGGCGATGAACGGGACGGCATTGGACAGGTCCGGTTCGATGTGCCAGTGTCGGGCGGCCACCGCGCCGGGCCGCACCTGCCAACGGTCGGGTGTCGCGTCGTCGACGTCCACGCCGGCTTGGCGCAGCATCGCCACCGTCATGGCGATGTGCGGTGCCGACGGCAGCGCGGGCCCAGAGTGCTGCACGATCAGGCCGTCGGTGAATGACGCACCGGCGAGCAGCAGGCCGGAGACGAACTGCGACGACGCCGAGGCGTCGATTTCCACGGCCCCGCCGGCGACCGATCCGGCGCCGTGCACCCGGAACGGCAAGTGATCGCCGTCGATGTCGACGCCGAGGCTGCGCAGCGCGTTGAACAACGGCGCGATCGGCCGGACCCGGGCCTGCTCGTCACCGTCGAAGGTGACCGCGGCCAGTCCCAGCGCCGCCAGTGGCGGGACGAACCGCAACACCGTGCCGGCCAGGCCGCAATCGATCCGGGTGTCGGGCGCCGGGGCGATTGTCCCGCTTACCGCGAGCTCGTCTGCCGGCCCCTCGACCCGCAGGCCCAGCGCTTCCACCGCGCCGATCATCAGATCGGTATCCCGGCTGCGCAGCGCACCGCTGATCGCCGAGACGCCGCCGTTGGCGGCGGCCAGCGCCGAGAGCACCAACGCCCGATTGGTCTGGGATTTCGAGCCCGGCACCGTCACCGTCGCGCATACCGGCGTCGGCGCAGACGGGGCGGTCCAGGTGCTCACTCGTCCATCATTGCTTGTCTGTCGGCTCTGCCACCATGGAGTCATGTGTGGACGATTCGCAGTCACGACAGATCCGGCCGCGCTGGCCGAGAAGATCCAGGCGATCAACGAGGCCCGCTCGGCGGAGTCTGCGGCAGGCCCGAACTACAACGTGGCGCCCACCACGACCATCACCACAGTGGTCCGTCGGCACGACGAACCCGACGACGAACCCACCAGGCGAGTCCGCTCCATGCGCTGGGGATTGGTACCGCCGTGGGCCAAGGCCGGATCCGACGGCGCGCCGGAGTCCAAGGGGCCGCAACTGATCAACGCCAGGGCTGAGAAGGTCACCACCTCGCCGGCGTTCCGTTCGAGCGCCAAATCCAAACGCTGCCTGGTGCCGATGGACGGCTACTACGAATGGCGCGCCAACCCCGATACCGAAGCCGGCAAGAAAGCCCGCAAGACGCCGTTCTACCTGCACCGCGCCGACGGCGAGATGCTGTTCATGGCGGGCCTGTGGTCGGTGTGGAAGCCCGCCAAGGACGCCAGCCCGCTGCTGAGCTGCACCATCATCACCACCGACGCGGTCGGCGAGCTCGCCGAGATCCATGACCGGATGCCGTTGATCGTGGCCGAACGCGATTGGGACCACTGGCTGGATCCCGACGCCCCGGCCGACCTCGAACTACTGGCCAACCCGCCCGACGTGCGCGGCATGGAAATGCGCGAGATCTCGACGCTGGTCAACAGCGTGCGCAACAACGGGCCCGAGCTACTCGAGCCGGCGAAGCCGCAGCCCGAACAGGCGAGGCTGCTCTAAGCGTTTTAATCGTCGAGGACCCAACGAGATTCGACACGTCGGTGGCTCCTCGGCCGAAATCAGTCGGGGCGTGGGCCGTGTTGTCGACTCAAGACAACAGTCGGCCCATCTTTGTCGATTCGCGACGGTGGCGGGCACGCAGGTTGAACTACCATACATGCGTTAGATGGGCGACCAGATCGCTCGGTTTCGATCGAGAGGATCCACGTTGTCTGTCGGCCTCGGCGGCGCGTGCTTGCCAGGCTCGACGAGCGACTGTCTGGTTTGGCTGGACTCACGACCGACAGGAAATGAGGAAACAGTGTCATACGCATATAATTTCGAGGACATCAGGAACCGTCCTGTCGCGGTGATCGGGGCAGGAACGTTGGGCCGGCGCATCGCGCTGATGTTCGCCACCCGCGGCGGAACCGTGCGGATCCTTGCCCCACGCGCTGAACAGCGCGCCTCCGCGGTTCACTACGTGACGGAGACCCTACCGAAGGTGGTGCAGGACCGAGGGTTTGGTGAAGTGGGTGGCGCGACGGCCGCGGGGTCGCTCGAAGAGGCGTTGGACGATGCCTGGCTTGCCGTCGAATCCGTACCGGAGAAGCTCGAGATCAAGATTGCGGCGTGGGCCCAGATCGACCAAGCGGCGCCGCCGGACACTATCTTCGCGACCAACTCTTCGTCGTACCCGTCGCGCCTGATGGCCGGAAAGGTGCGGGACAAACGCCGCTTGTGCAACATGCACTTTTACATGCCACCGGAGGTCAACGGGGTCGACCTGATGTCTGACGGTGAGACTGACCGCGGCCTGCTCGACACCCTGCTGACGGTCCTCCCCGAGTTCGGCGTCCATCCGTTCGAGGCGCGCCGGGAGTGCACCGGCTTCATATTCAATCGCATCTGGGCAGCTATCAAGCGCGAGTCGCTGGCCGTGGTTGCCGAGGGCGTGGCGCGTCCGGAGGATGTCGACGGGATGTTTAAGGTCAACTGGGGCGTGCCGGCCGGGCCGTTTCAGATGATGGACTTGGTCGGTCTGGACGTTGTGCTCGACATCGAGAACCACTACGCCGAAGAGTTCTCGCACTTACCGAAGCATGTGCGGGACTTGTTGCAGGCCTATGTTGATGCGGGCAAGCTCGGCGTCAAGACTGGCGAGGGCTTCTACACGTATCCGAAGTCCTAAACCGTACATCCAAACAATTAGTACCCGCAGCAAAAGTCAAGACCCAATAGCTGTGTAGCCACCGGGTGACGCCTGGTCAATTCCCGAGGTGTGACCTCTTTCCACAGACGGGCGGATCTGGTGGCTGCGCTCTCTGGTTCGGCGCCACCTTGGATGGGCTGGATAGTTTCGGGCGTGTCGCACGGAGCGTCGGGTTCGGTGAGTTTCAGGCTGGATTTGTGGTTCGAGCCCGCCCGCGTGATCGACGCCTTGTCGCCGAGGAACCGTCGAGTTCTGACACCAGACTGGGGTCGCGCGGGTTGCTGGGATCGTGCTCGGCGTATGCCGCGTTCGGCAGTGGCGAGCACTGCGGATATATCGAAATGGATGATGTAACGGTTGGGAACACCGCCGGTGAGGATCACCACCCCGAAAGTCGCGTCGTCGTCGCCGTCGCCGTGAGGATGTCAAGGTCTTTCTGCATGCGCGCGGTCATGAAGTTGTACGCCGGGTCGCACACCCGCACAGTGAGGACCTGATCCTCCTGTTCAATGCTTAAGGTGGCCAATTCGAGGTCGCGTGCGTATGTGGTCATAAAAGGTTTCGTGCACGGCTATAGGGAATTGGGTTGTGTGGACGCTGGTGTGGTGAATGTCGGTACGTCCGCACACAATGCGTCCAGGTTTCGTTCGGTTCGCATGACGGTGCGGTCGGGCCTGACGATCGCACCGCGGGCCCTCGCTGTGTGCAGCCAACGGCCGAGGTCGTCATCAGGCGTGGCCGATACGACGACAGCGCCACGGCGGCGGAGTTGGTCACGCTGGCCCTCGGTTAGCGGTGATGAGGTGATGACGGCGAATCGGCCTCCGACCACGTCGTCGAACCGCAAACCCTCAGCGAGAATGGGATTGGGGCACAGCGTGCCTGCCAGCTCGCCGGGGCGGAAGGATTTGATCACCAGCGCGGAGTCGCGCAACGCGGGGGTGGCGCTGCTGTCCGCCTCGGATCGTGCCCCTGCTCGACGCACTAACCAGGGCACCAGGATTCGGCGAACCAGATTTCCCAGTCGACCACCGGCGGTCATCGCCCAACCGACTCTCACCGCGAGTCCAACCAGCGCGCGGGCATGTGGTTTTCGCTCCTGCTCGTAGGTGTCCAGCACACTTTCGGGCAGGCTCTTGTTGAGCACGCCGGCGAGTTTCCACGCCAGATTCACTGAGTCGCGCAGGCCCGAGCACAGGCCCTGGCCGATGAACGGCGGGGTCAGGTGGGCGGCGTCACCAAGGAGGAACACATTGCGGTCGCGCCACCGGTCGGCCACCTGGGCCCGGAACGTGTACTCGCACACCCGCACCAGCTGCAACCTCTCGACCGCGATGTCGCCAACCCAGCGGGAGATCAGTGGAAGGATGTCGGCCACCGTCTGGAAGTCCGCAGCGGTCTCGTTCCCGAGAAGCCGGAATTCCCATCGGTATCGGGTCTCCCCGACGCGCATGTAGGTGGCCGCACGGACCGGATTGCAGACCTGGTGCACACCCTCCCACTGGCCCAGTCTTGCGTCGGTGTCCACATCGATCACCAGCCAGCGCTGCTCAACAAACCTCAGGCCCTGCATGCTGGCGCCGACTGCCTTCCGGGCCAGGCTGTTCGCGCCGTCGCAGCCCAGGACATACCTCGATTCGACGACGTGCGCCCTGCCGCTGGCGCCGTCGGTGAAGCTCACGCGCACACGATCGGGACCGGCCTGGGTGATCTCGGTGACTTCGGCGTTGCCCTTGAACATTGCATCGGGGTAGCTCTTGAAGTTGGCACGCAATAAGGCTTCCAGCTCGGGCTGGTCGAACATATTCGCCTGGGGAAAGCCGTGAACGCTCTTCTTCGGGTCGCGGCGAATCTCGGCCAGTACTCCCATGTTCGGGTCGAGCAGCCGCAGGCCCAGCCCTGGACGCGAGATCGCGGCGAATTCGTCGCGGACGCCGAGCGCCGCGAGGATGCGGAACACCTCATCATCTGCGTGCACCGCACGCGGTTGCGGGTAGACCTCTTCCCAGCGGTCCAGCACCAGGGTCTGGATTCCAAACTTTGCGAGCAGCGTGGCTGCGGTGATGCCGGTGGGGCCGGCGCCAACGACCACGACCGGCACGTGCGCCGGGATCCGATCCGTTGCGTTCATTTGAACCTCACAACTGTGCGTTGCGTGCCGAGGTCGATGGCCCCGTCATCGGTGGCCACGCTGGCTTCCACGACATCGCCGTCGTGCAGGTACTTCGGATTGCGGGCCTGGCCGGACAAGAACAGCTTCCACTTGAGGTCCTCCGGCAGCACGGAAGCGATGACCTGCGCGGGCTTTGGCGGTGCGCTGATCGCGGTGCCCACCGGGGTGCCGGTCAGCACCAGATCGCCGGCGTCGAGGCGTTGGAATCGCGACAGGGCCTGCAGTGCTTGCACGGGCCGGTAGATCATGTCGCCCGCGACAAGCATGTTTTGGCGGAGCTCGCCATTGACCCGCAGCTGCAGGCGCAGATCACCGAAGCGTTTCAGCTCGTCGGCGTCGACAACCACCAGCGCCGGGCCGACCGGGGTGAACGTCGGATACGACTTCGCTTCGTAGAACTGGGTTTTGGTGAGCTGAACGTCACGGGCCGAGACGTCGTTGGCCACCACCAGCGCGCTCACGTAGTCGGCAAGGTTGGCCTCGGTGATCGACGTGCCGACGGGCATCTGGCGCCCGATCACCAGGCCGATCTCCGCCTCGTAGTCCAGCAGGCGCACGTGGGCGGGTTTGACGATGTCGTCGAAGGGACCGCTGATCGAGCCAGAGGCCTTGCGGAAGAACGTCAACGGGGTCTTGGCGGGGTCTTTTCCGGTGTCTTTGACATGTGAGGCGTAGTTGGTCATCTGGGCGACCACGCGGCAGGGCGCCGTCACCGGGGACAATAGTGTGAGCGTGTCCACGGGTACGGTGTCGCTGCTACGAGCGCCGGTGTCGATGGCCGCCCGGTCGGTGAGCAGCTCGCTGGTGGTGGCGGCGCTGGTGTCGATGTGGGCTGCTCCGCGTGGGGTTTGCACCCACCAGGCGTCGGCGGTGCGCAGGATCCGGGTAGGCATGACGTGATCTCCTTGTTTCGTTGTGGTGGTTAGGAACCGGCCATCTTGACCAGGCCGCGCAGGCTGGCCAGGTCGAACTCGTTGTCGTCGCGGAGCGCCGAAAACGTCGAACGCAGCTCGCGCAGCGATTCGCGTCCGGGCGCGATGCCGAGGAAGTCCTTGGTGATGGGCGGCCCCCACTGAGACAGCCCAGAGGCGGTGAAGGCGGCCCAGCCGGGTTGGAGCGTGCAGTCGAACATGTCGCCGTCGGCGTAGTGCTCCACCAGAAAGCCGTCCGGGTCGCGCCAGTAGTCGAAGATCTGGCTGCCCTGGATGTGGCGGCCGATGCCCCAGGAGCGGTGATAGCCGCGGGTCTTGAGGTACTCGCCGCCGGCGGCGATCGCGTCGAGGTCGCAGACCTCGTACGCCGAATGCACGTAGTGGTTGGACGGGCCCAGGGCCATCGCCAGGGTGTGATGGTCGGCGGGGGTTTGGCCGCGATCGCAGCGGATGAAGCTCATCACCGGTCCGCGGTCGCGTTGCCCCGCGTAGTACTGGAAGTCGCTGACGATCATGCCCAGGTGCTCGAGATACCAGTCCAGCGCTCGACGGTACGTCGTCGTCTGCAGGACCACATGGCCCAGCCGCTGTACCCGGGCCGGTTCACGCGGTGGGCGCTGCGTGGTGTTGATGCGGCGCAGATCGTGGCCGAAGTTGAACTCGTGCGGCTGCTGAGCAGCCAACGGCTCCAAAACATGGGTGCCGGAGACCACCCGCACTCCGATACAACTCGGATCAACCAGATCGACCGCGACGCCGCCCAGTGTCTCGGGCAGCGGCCGCACGCGGTGTCCGGTCGCCTCGGCGAGTCGCAGCACATCGGACTGGTCAGCGGCGGTGTAGGCGGCGCCGACGAACCGGGAGCGATCGCCCCGGCGGATGAGCACGCACGGCGCGCCTGCGTCGGTGCCGCGCAGGTGCAACTCGTCGGCGGTGTGCAGCGCGGTCGCAAAACCGAACGCTTGGGCGAAGGCCTCAGCTCCGGCCAGATCCGGCTTCTCGAACTCCAGCCAAGCGATGTCATGCACCTTGATGATGGGATTGGCTGCCCGCCCAGGGTGCTCACCCTTGCGGCCGCCCTGATCGCTGTGCAGGTCTTTGTGGACGTCGATGTCTCTCATGCCGCACCTTTCATGCCGTAATTTGTTTGTGATGATATCGTCACACACGAGAGAATCATCAGTCAAGGGGTCTGACGAAATACTCATATTTGATACCTCGTTCCGGACGAGAGGAGCGCGATGATTGACGCGCCACAGCCGGCCGATCGCCTGGAGCGGGGCAAGCAGCGCACCCGCGCCGCGCTGATGAGGGCCGCGCAGGGATTCATCGCCGACCAGGCACACGACATCTGCCGCCGCCCACTGCCGAGTCTCGACGACCTGACTGGGCCCGAATCGGCGGCGTGAGCGCCACTCGCGGATGACCGCAAAGCGGGAGCTTGGGTTGCGCAATCAGAAGGCCGCATGAAGGAATCGCGAAACCCCGGGCCATTCCCCTATCGCGGCTCGCAGTGATGTCTGCGGCATCGGCTGTCTCCGAGCGCGACGAGCCCCGCGTTGCACTCTATTTCGATAAGCGCTGTTTTTTCCACTCCGCGGCGATGCGGGATGCGACGCGCGTCCTTCGGCGATGCGCAGGCACGGTCCGGCGATGCCAGGCACACGGTACGGCCGGTTCGAAGGTCAACTCGTAAGTGAGGACTTCGTCACAAATCTTGACTGATGATTACATCGTATATGAGGATATCGTCAGTTATCTGAAAGGCGAAGAGGAATGGTCTACGTCAACGTCAACCGGCAAGACAGTGCGCGCTGCCGCACAACGGCAATTTCCGGATGCCGGCAGGACACCCGGCGCGGGGTCGATGCACAACCATCGGTCAGGCAGGCGCGCCCGCATCGGGCTCACCGGGCGGCGCGCCGGACCGCGCGGCGGCAAATGCTGGCTCGTGCTTGGTTGTTGATAATGCGTGCTGTGACGGCGGCGGCGTTTGCCGCTGCGATCGGTTTCGCCGTCGTAGTGCTTGTTCATCCGGCCGGCGCCGACAGCCGGTCGTTCGTCTCCAGTACTCCCCTTCCGCGACCCGGGTCCGACATCCCGGTTTCCTGGGTGGAGCAGGTGGCCGCCGAGGTGCTGCCGAGCGTCGTGATGCTGCAGATCAGCGAGGGTGGCAAATCCGAATTGGGTTCCGGCATCATCGTGACTCCGGATGGGCTGATCATGACCAATTACCATGTCGTGGCGGCGGTCGACGCGAGAGCCTCCGATGCGGGTCGCACCCTGGTGACACTTCATGATGGCCATACTGCCGCGTTCACAGTGATCGCTGCTGATCCACAAAGCGACATCGCAGTCATACGTGCCCAACAGATTTCCGGACTTCGCCCGATCTCCATCGGCTCCTCAGCCAAGCTGCGCGTCGGTGAGCCGGTTGCAGCGGTAGGATCCCCGCTGGGTCTGGACGGCACTGTCACCGCCGGTGTCGTAAGCGCGGTAAACCGCCTGGTATGCACTAATTCCGACGCCAACAACGGGTCCGCCTCCTTTGAGGCCATCCAAACCGACGCCGCAATCAACCCGGGTAATTCGGGCGGCCCTCTGGTTGACAGCAACGGCGAGCTCGTCGGCGTGAACTCGGCGGTCACGGTACTGCCAGGTTCGGACGGCTCCGGCGGTATACAGCACGGATCGATCGGCCTTGGTTTTGCCATTCCCGGCGACCGCGCGGTGCGTATCGCCCACGAGCTCATCACCAGCGGTCGGGCATCGCATGCCTGGCTGGGCGCGCAGATAAGCAGGGACACAGCCCTCCACGGCGCGAAGCTCACCGGCGTTACAGGCGGTAGCCCCGCCGCGGCCGCCGGGCTGACTGTTGGCGCGCTGGTCACCAAAATCGATGATGGAGTTATCCCAAGTGGTGACGCCCTGCTCGCCGTGGTGCAGTCCAAGGACCCTGGCGACGCGGTCACCATGGAATTCGTGGACGCTTTTGGTCATCAGAGAACGGCGAAGGTGCGCCTCGGAACCGACCAGGGTTAGCGGTGAGGACTGCCCTTGAATGGAGGAGTACTTGGCCGAGGTGATCGGTGATCAGAAGATCGAACACCAACTTTTATCGAGAAGGTCACCGCGACAGCCACACAAAGCACCACAAGTGCTGGTTCTCAAACCCTATTGCACATAGCGCTGCTCTGACCAGCAACTCTCCAAATTGTCTCAGTTGGTGTCATCCACCATTAGTCTCAAAACTTGTCACTTTTAGGATGACGCTTATTGTCGTTCATCGAACGGCCTACGATCCTGCGGCAAGGCGGGTTCAGCCGCACAGGGTCCTCACGGTTTACGATTCTCGGATTTCAGCATCCAGGCTGCCTTTTCCAGGGCGTCGATGATCGCGTACAGCAGGTCGGCGGTGGGGGGGTCGGCGGCGTCGACATCTTCGTGGACGGTGCGGATGGTTCCCGACTGCGGCGTAGATCCGAGTGGTCATGAGATCGACCGTGTTTCGGGATGCGCCGGGCCGTCGCCGGCGCCCATCTCGGATTCCAGCATCGCGGTCTGCACCGCCAACCGCTTCAGGCAACTGCCCGGTCGGATCGAGGCGGGGGCTGGCTTAGCCATCGCGGTCGGCCCGCCCCTCCTCGATTGCCGCTGTCAGTCGTTTCGATGGGCCATCGCGTAGTCCCTCAACTGCTTGGAAGCCAGGCTGAAACCGCCGCGGCCGTCCCCACGGTCCACGATTCCGTTGCAGGACACCAGATTGCGGATGCCACCTTCACGCGCCAATTTTGACGGATAATGTGGCGCTTCGCGTCGCCCGTCGGTGGTTGCGATTTCCGCCCACCAGATCGTGTCGGGATCCGACCCCAGCCAGGAGGTAGGGCGCACAAACATCGACGGTGTGTGACTGAACTGCACCGATGACGGCAGCCGGGTGAAGGTCCCCGAAGGTGTCTGCTGATCGACGGCGTACTCGATCAAGTCCTCCATGGTGACCGGCGCGTATTCCTCGGCGTCGAGCGGTTCAACAAGACTTGAGCCCATCATCGCGCACCGAGTCAACGCCACGTCGACATTCCAGTAACCCCCGTTTTCTTGCCGCTCGGACAGGGCCGCAACCACACCGGTGGCGCCGAGGTAACCGGTCAGGTAGTCGTTCATCAACGCGGCGATCACCGTGGGTTCGGGCAAGCCCTCGGAGTTGGCGTGGATGTTGCCGGCCACCGACTGAGCGATTTGTTCGAGTCCGGTGCGTTCTTCCCACGGGGTGCCGATGGCGTATGCCGACACCCGGGCCAGCACCAGGTTGGGGTTGATCTCAGCCAGCGTTTTCTCATCGAGGCCAATGCGCTCGAGTGCACCCGGGCGCAGGCTGCTGATGAGCACATCGGCGCCGGCGAGTAAATGGTGGAAGCGTTCCTTTCCCGAGCGGCCCTTGATGTCGCAGGAAATATTTCGTTTCCCCCAGCTCACGTCCAACCACAGCGGAGTTATCCAGTCACCCATCGGTGGCTGGACCTTGATGACGTCCGCGCCCTGCTCAGCCAACAGCCGACCAATCGTGGGACCGGCGACAAGGTGGGTCAGCTCCAACACCCGCACCCCTTCCAGCGGCCGGTGGCGGGCCGCCCCGAGTCGGCGCGTATTGGCGTTGCCCACCTGCTCGATATCGATCATGGGGTGTTTGGCGGTCGCGGCTCCCTGCGGGTGGGCCAGCCATTCGTCGAGACTGCGCACCATGCCCAGCGGAAGAAACAAAGCGGCCACTTCATCCTCGATCTGCTGCGCGGGTTTCTTTTCCACCGCCGCCTGAATCGTCTGCGCGCTGTTGGGGCATCCGAAGTAGTTGAGCAGCCCGTCACGTAGATGCGGATGCAATCCGATCATCGTCAGATATCGCCCATCCCGGGCGCGGTAGGTGCCGTTATCGGGGCCTACCGGCCAGGTATCCATGAGGGTGCAGTAACCGTTCATGAACTGCAATTGAATGGAATTGAGTAGCAGCCCGCACACCCGACGGTTCAGTGTCATGGTTTGCGCCGGCAGTCCGCGCTGGGTGCCGATGTGCTCAACCACCGAGCCGAACGCGCTCATCACCCCCGCGGCGTAGTCGTGAACCTTGACCGGGCTCTTGATGTAGGACACACCGGGCTCGACCGTGATCTTCGCCGGATCGATGGGAAACGGAAGGGCCGCACCG
>Ga0209040_10000465_pt1 | contig 31140 bp, 22 predicted proteins | sample BogFormECP12_OM3_FD_188240 | JGI IMG/M metagenome (GOLD analysis project Ga0209040, IMG submission 188240) | Bog forest soil microbial communities from Calvert Island, British Columbia, Canada - ECP12_OM3 (SPAdes) (version 2) | ecosystem: Environmental > Aquatic > Freshwater > Wetlands > Bog ... | reverse complement strand
GTCTCACACCTGCTGGGAAAGGCGTGATAGGATCGGAAGGGCCTGAGGGTGGCATGTTGCAAAGTTGAGACAGGGCATTGCCCTGTACTGACCTGTCCTGCCCCTTCGGGGCGTGTTCGCGGGCCACGTCTCAGTCTCGTGCCCCGGCTCCTGGACAGGACCTGAAAGGGCCGTAACTGGGTGATCAGGTGCTCGCGACGGCGCTCACCATTTTCAGGTCAGGCAACGTCGAAGAGCGGATCGTCATGGATTTCATCGTCGTCGCCACGGTGCAATTTCACATCCGGCGTGCAGGCGGCGCGAAACTCGCGGAGCAGAGCGCGGGCCGACTCGATCGGGCGAGGCAAGCTTCCGACGTACGCACTGCCGTGGTCAGTCAGCGCACCGAGTCGGACGGGGTCGATGAGGAGGGAGTCGATCGCCTGGGCGATCATTCGGCCGTCGGCGCGAACCTGAATCACTCCCTCCTTGAATTCCACGTCTGTTCTCGTCTGATCCATGCACGCCACGACAGCGATGACCGCGCACCCTTTGGCCAGCAGGTCGTGCAGCCATGGCGGTCTCCCGGAAGGGTAGACAACCACGCAGATCGGCCGATCTTGCAGGATCGCCAAGGATTCTGGTGCAGAGATCGAGGGGACACGTTGCCAGCGCTCGTTGTCCGGCTCGGTGTGTGCGTCAGGATCGCTGCATGTCAGGAACCGCAGGTCGGGGTGGTCCCAACCGATCCACTCGAGGGCAAGCGCGACCTCGTTCCATGCGCGGTGGGGCACGCAGCTCGTCCCGACCACGAGCACAGCCTTGGGCTCGTGGCATCGATCGATGTAGGGCCTCCCAGCCTCAACCCATGTGGGAAGGACCTTGACTGCCAGATCGCCGGCTTGATCCAAACAGCGCGCGATCACGGGGTCGAGCGCGAGGAGATCAAGGCCTAGCTGGTAGCTGCGCGTCGCGACTTCTTGCTGTTCGGCAGAAGCGAGCTGCGCGGGCTCGTATTCCGTGACGAGATAGGCAGCCCATCTGCTCCTGTCCCGGTAGCTGCGCGCCTTGTAAGCCGTGGTGAAATCGGTTGCCAGCAAGAGATCACAGCACGCGACCTCGCTTCCCACCGCCACGGCGTATCGCGGCTCGGATCCCTGGTGGGCGGTGATTACCGATCGGGCTGCCCGGGCGGTGAAACCGCCATCAGCGCTTGGAATCTGGAGTGTAACTGGCACGCCAGCCTCCGAAAGTGCGTTGCAAAGTGTCAGTGCAGGCACACGGTCCCGGATGGCTCGTTCCAGATCCGCCAGCAGGATTGTGACCGTTGGTTCGTTGCCCTCGAAACCCAGACGCCTCCTGTGATCCTGCAAGACGCTGCGATAGACGTCCAGCGCGTGGCTTGCTATGACTCGGGGAGCGTAGTGCACAATCGCGTGCTGATATGCGCGTTTTCCCATCTGGCTGCGCAGCTCAGGATCGACGATCAAGGTTCGAAGAGCGGCGTACCATTCATCGCTGGTTCGGGCAAGGAAGCCGTTCGAGCCAGACTCGATGCAGGACTGGTAGACCACGGTCGGCGATGCGACACTGGGGACCTCGACGATCGCCGACTCGTAGTATTTCAGATCGCTCTTGCCTTCCGTGAACGGACTGATCACGAGGGGAATGAGGTTGATGTCCACGCGCGCGATCTCCGAGGGGAGTCGCCGCCAGTCGACCAAAGGGCGTTTCTCCACGCGGTGGGCGAACTGCGAGAGCTCGGGGAGTTGCGTCAGGTCGAACTCTCCCGCGACAGTCAGAGTCAAGCCGGGGAATTCCCCGAGCAGGCGAACGAGCACAGGCGCGATCATCCGGAAGTCCGCTTGATGGGTCAGTGTGCCGCTGAAATAGCCGATCCGCAGTTGCTCGCGATCGCGTGAATGCCAGGCCTCCTGGAGCGCCGCGCGGGATAATTCGAGTTGCACCTGGTTCAGCCCGTTCGGGATGCGGTAGCTTACCTTGCCGAGCGCGGTGGCCCGTTCTTTCAGGAACTCGGTGGCGCCGGTGTAATAGTCCGCCCGCAGGACCAGTTCGCGAAAGTCCTGGATCATTTCCCGAGCCTGCTCCGGAGGCATCTCGCGGAGGTAATCGCTGCAGGGGATGACCTCGTCATCGAAGATGTAGTCATCGAGGTCGCAGATAACGGGTATCGAGAACTCGCCCGCGAATTCCAGCAAGCGGTTGATCTCCGGTGACATGCGTCTCCGCACCAGAACGACAAGGTCGTAGAGGAGAAGCTCTTCGAGCTGTTCGGGGATTCGTCGATCGTCCAGGTGGTCGGCCTCGATTCCTTGGAGCCGCAGCGCCTCCATGATGTTGTAGCCCCGGTAGCGAGTGCAGGCTGCCACAGAAGGCCCGGGGCGGACGACGAAGAGAATCCGGAAGCACCGATCCGACGGCACGCGGGGCGCTCCAGCCCTGTCGGCCCTGCGCACGAGCAGCGCGTACGCCTTGGGAGGAGGCCCGGCAGGCGCGGGATCGACCTGGTAGCGAGAAAAGCGAGCGCGGGCAACGTCTCGCAGAGTCCGGGCTCGATGAATGAGATAGCGGCCCAGCGATCCGGTTCTGGTCTTCATCATCCGAACAACCCAGGAGAGGAACTCGGACTTCGACATCGCATTTCTCTTTCCTGGTCTGGCCATCCTCGATCAACGCGCGTCCCGCCGTCGTGGCCCGAGGAATCCATCGATCGCCATATCCTGGAAGCGCCGGCGTAGTACCGGCCCATGACGCTCCCGAGCTTAGGCAGGGCCGATTTAACCTATCGGACGAACGAACACAAGACCAGCTTAGCGGTCCGATTCACAAACAACAGTAGGGTGTGCCGAGCGCGGCGAGCGCACCGGGCGCGATGCCGCGACCGCTGAGTCCGGGATCATGGCACTCCTACCTCGTTCGAGCATCGTGCAGGTCCCGCGCAACGATCCATTAAGCTGTGGGAAGGCAGGATCGGAGGGTGACGGGTTGAGGGGACATGCGGAATCCAGCCAGTCTGCCCGCGGCCGTCCTGCGCTCCAAGCCCTCATGCAACCCCCAAGTCTCATTGACACCGATTCCAGCCGCGGCTAACATCCTGCCGTTTAATCTCATTGTCCCTTCAAAAGGCACACCTGCCGGAGAGACTGTCATGGAAGCCACAGCTTGCCTCAGCCATCACGCGGCCACTGACTCCCCCGAAGCGTGGGTTGAGACCGCGACCCGTTACGGTACGGATCAGGGCCCTTACATGTGGTATTTCTGGGAGCACCTCAAGCACCTGCAGTACAATGCCTTCACAATGATGGAGATCGGTGTTTACCATGGTGGCTCCCTTGCGACGTGGAAAACGCTCTTTCCTAAGGCAAAGATCTACGCGCTGGATATCAACCCGGAGTGCGCCCGCTACGAGGACCTGCCCCGGGTCAAGGTCACCATCGGATCCCAGGCCGATCCTGTGACACTGGACAAGTGGGTCAAGCAGGTGACCGACCCGATCGATCTGATCATCGACGACGGCAGCCATGTCATGGAACATCTCAGGGCATCGTTTATGCACCTGTTTCCGAGACTCCGGCCAGGGGGGATCTATGTGCTTGAGGACCTGGGAACCTGCTATTGGAGTGATTACGGCGGCGGACTCCACAATCGAATGTCAATGATAGAATTGCTCAAGTCGCTCGTTGATAATGTCAACTACCATTGGTCCGGCATCGGCAATCCTCTCGAAATCGGCCGGATGCACTTCTACCCCAACATCTGTTTCGTTTACAAGAGGTGATCCCGCACCGAATTGTCCCGGAAATTTCCGGAGGTTCCGGGAGCACATCACGCGGTTTCTTGATTTGCCCCCTCGGCTCTGACAGCGATTCTCCCTTGCCCGAATGGCGCGAGTTGCCTCTGGTCTGCTCCACCACATCGGTCAGAGGCTATCAGGTAACGTGCGAAGGTCGTACGAAGTGACTTTCTTACTACAGCGCTAAGTCGAGTCCCAACAGCACCGGGGTACCCTGGCGAGAAAGGGCCGTAACTGGGTGATCAGGTGCTCGCGACGGGCGCTCACCATTTTCAGGTCAGGCAACGTCGAAGAGCGGATCATCAATGAATTCAACGTTGCCGCCAAGGTGCGATTTCATATCCGGCGCGTAGGCGGCGCGAAACTCGCGGAGCGGGGCCTGGGCCGTCGGGATCGGGCGAAGCAACCTTCCGACAAACTAAACTCACTGCCGTGAAATGTTAACGCGCCGAGGCGGACGGGGTCGATGAGTAGGGAGTCGATCGCTTGGGCGATCATGCGCCCGTGGGCGGGAACTTGGATCATCCCTGCTGAAATTCCGGGTGGGTGCTGCACGGGTTGGGGTCCATCGGCACTGTGCGCGCAGCTTGGTCCGGATTGACACTGCTACGGCGTCCTGTCAAATTCTGCCCGACCGCCGGATGAGCGGCCTCGATTTCGCTCATGTCAGTGCAATCACGAGCACACGGTTCCCGCGCCCTCGCGAGAGTCTGGGAATTCCTCCCAAGTAGCCTGGTTCCCGGTGTCCGCCGAATCTCCCGTAATTCGAGATGGAGGCTTGCCGAACATGGATGTTTCACGTTGCCCATTGGGAGTCGGCCGTGATGCCAGCGCCAGCGCGTCGGCACCGGATGGGCTCGCAACCCGGGCCGGAGATACGAGCGAGCTGTTGCGGGACAAGCTTGCGGCACTCCGAGAGGTCAACTTGTCATTGAGGATCGAGAATTCCGACCTGAAGGTGGCGAACGGCTCGCTGGCCCAAGAGAAACAGGCAATTCTTGCCGACCTGAAGGTGGCGAACGGCTCGCTGGCCCAAGAGAAACAGGCAATTCTTGCCGCCCTCGCGGGGCAGATGAGCGAAAATCAGCGAAGCCTGGGCTGGATGCTGATCCAGAAGGCCCGCCACCGGCTTTTTCGGGAGGGCCGACTCTCGGGTCGATGCTGGAGCGCTTTTTCACGGTTCGTGCAAGTCGCGGTCACGGCCGGTCCCGGTGAGGCGACGAAAAAAGCTGTCAAGAAGATCGCACGTAAGGTGGCTCGCTCTCGGGCAGCCTTCGTCGCTCCGGCAATCGTCCAAACCCATCAGGACTGCCGCCATATCGAGCGACGAGCCGTGTTCGCAGGGCTTTCCTGGAGATACCTGGGAGAGACCTCGGGGCAAGCCGCCCGCAAGGACGGTCACTACAAGGTGCTGTTGATCTCGCATGAGGCCTCCCGGACCGGGGCCCCGGTCTGCTTTCTGCGACTTGCCGAGGAGTTGACCAAGATCCCCGGCGTCGAATGCTGGATCTTCCTGCTAAAGGGGGGTGAGTTAGCCGACGCCTTTGCCCGGGTCGCTCCCACGCTGGATGTCCACGCCCTCGCCGCCCACGGGATCAGCTACCCCGACATCCCCACAGAACTTGCGCGACAATTCCGGGAGTATTCCAGCCGCGGCATCGCGATCTGCAACACCATGGTCCTCAGCAGTTTTCACGCGGCCTTCGCGGAGCATCAGGTCCCCGTTCTCTCCTGGGTCCATGAGCTCCCTATCTCGATCGATTTCTTCGGCGGAAGGCCCGCCATAGAGCAGATCTCAGCCGCGTCCCGCCGCGTGATCGTCCCGGCCGACGCGGTACGCGGGGCAATGATCGATCGATACGGGGTCGACCCGGATCAGATCACCACGGTGTACAACGGACTGGAGGCCAGAACCCGCGATCTCGAGAGGAAGCGAGAAACCTTCCGGCGCCAGGTGCGCACGGAGCTGGGCATTCCCGAAGACGCCTTGATCGTGCTGGGCTGTGGCACCGTCGAGCTCCGGAAGGGCGCCGATCTGTTCGCCCAGCTCTGCCGGCGCGTGCTGACGCAGGCCAGCGACGGAGAACCCGCCGCCAACGCCTGGTTCATTTGGGTCGGCCAGACAGGGTTTCCGTTCTTCCAGGATTGGCTCATCCACGACGCGGAGCACGGAGTCGCCAAGGGCCGCCTGATCTTCACAGGCCCCCGCGACGACACGGTCCCTTACTTCATGGCAGCCGACCTGTTCGCATTGACCTCACGCGAGGATCCCTGTCCCGTCGTAAACGTCGAGGCGATGGAGAGCGGACTGCCCGTCGTGGCCTTCGAAGAATCCGGAGGAGCCCCCGAGGTCCTCCAGGACGCCGGCATCTGCGTTCCTCATCTCGACGTCAGTGCAATGGCGGAGGCGGCACGCGAGCTCTTGAATCATCCCACACGGCGGACCGAGATGGGTCGGCGAGGACAAGAAATCATCCGGAGCACATTCACCTGGCCGCGATTCATGGGCCAGTTCGAGAGAATCCTCCAGGAAGATTACGGCTACCATGCCGAAGTCCCACTCAGGATCTCGGCAATCGTTCCCAACTATCGCCATGCACCGTACCTGGAGCAGCGACTCCGGAGCATTTTCGCGCAAACACGTCTACCCGATGAGATTATCTTCCTGGACGATGCGTCGCCTGATGAGAGTGTCGAGGTGGCCCGGCGGATGGCCGAGCTCTCTCCGGTCCCGATGAGAATCGTCGTGAACCCCGAGAACAGCGGGAGCACGTTCCGGCAGTGGCTGAAGGGGCTCGATCTCGCGACCGGAGACCTGGTCTGGTTTGCCGAGTCCGACGACTCGTGCCACCCGGAGCTTCTCGAGCGGCTCGTGCCCGAATTCTACGATCCCGAAGTCTCCCTTGCCTACTGCCAGTCGGCCTTGATCGGGACCGAGGGACAGCGGCTGGCCGACACGTTCTTGGCGCATACCGATGACATCTCCACGACTCGCTGGCGGAGCCGGTACGCGGCGACGGCCGCCGAAGAGGCCGAGCTCGCCCTCAGCCAGAAGAACACCATCCCCAACGCCAGTGCTGTGGTGTTCCGGCGACTTGATCGGCTCGACTTCGCTGACGAGCTTGTCCAGCTTCGCTTCGCCGGCGATTGGCTTTTCTACGCCCTGCAAGTCCGGGCAGGCAAGATCGCTTACGTGCCGGACGTCCTGAACCTCTATCGCCGTCACGAGCAGACCGTGTCGCATCATGCGATTCGAGGCGATACCCATGCCGCCGAGTCGCTCCATGTGAAGGCCCGGGTGTTCGAGACTTACCCGGTCTCCCGCAACGCCATCGCGGGGAGCCTGGCTCGGAGTGTGCTGGAATACGACTGGCTGACCCAGCAATTTCAGCTCGATCGTCCTTGCCTGACTGCGAACCCCATCGCTGCACTTCCCCTGGAGAGGATTCGCGCCGCGTTGCAGGACCGGCGGGGCACTCCGGCACGGCTCCGGATCTTGCTGGTCCTCAGCGACATGGAGGCCAGTCTCCGCACGCTTTCGATGATCCACCTGGCCGGGGCGCTAGCAAACGATCACGAGGTCTTCCTCTGCAATTCGCGACCTTCGAACTGCGACCCCGGGATGACGGCGGTGGTTGATCCTCGTGTGATTTTCATCGAGGGGAATCCGGGTTCCACGGCCTGGTCCGCCGGGGTTGAAGACCTGACCGAGCTGAGCAGCCCCAGCAACAATCACCGCCTCCGGCTCTTGAAGGAACTGGTTGCGTATTACCGGATCGACGTCATGCACTCTCACCGCCCTGCAGCCGCTCGCCTCGTCCTCGCGATCAAAGAAGGGTTGGAAATCCCCTGGTTCACGCACGCCGAGAGCGAGCGAACTGGCCTGGCACCGGGTGGCGCGTTTCCCGATTCGGTGAGCAAATGGCACCGGGCGATCCGGTCGGCGACCGGCATCTTCTTCGATCGGGAAGCCGATCCGAGCGAAACTTTGAGACTCGCAGGCGCTGCTTCGCCACGATGGATTGGCCTGCGGCTGGGTCTTGACCCAGAATCTCTCCCTTGGCCGAAGGAGCAGCTTATCCGAAACGGCGATGTCGAGGTGCTGTTCTTCATTCGGGTGAGCGATCGCACCGTGGAGTCAGAATGGCAGAAGGCGATCGTCGCAACGGAGATTCTCAACGAGCTTCCCGAGGAAGAGCGTGGTCATCGCAGGGCCCGGTTGGTCATTGCCACCGACGAGTCCGCCAGTCCCATCCGGGCGGACATGGTCCCTTCAGGCGAGACCGTGGTGCTTCACGGCCGCCGGGCGGACCTCATGGCCGCGATTGCGGAATGCGACGTCTTCCTCTGCCTTCATGACGAGCCATCGGCCGAGGATCAATTCGAGGTTGCCGCCGCACTGGGATTCGGAGTGCCGATAATCACCGTCGCATCCAGACCTTTCTCCGCGGCGATCGCTTATGAGAGCGGGGAAGCAGGCCTATGTTTCCCTTGGGACCGGGGAGCGGGCAGCATGGCTCGCCCGCTCGCCGAGGCCATGCTTCGGTATCTCAAGGAGCCCGAGCTGATGACCGCTCATCGCGCCCAAGCAAGGCGGGTCTTCGACGCTCGGTTCCATGCCGCGAAGGCCGCCGCGATCTGCTCCAGGAGCTACGTCGAAGCATGCCGATTGATGCGCCCGGATCAGGGAAGCACACTTGATCTGCAAGATGAAAGAGACTCGTGGTCGACACGTCAGTCAGCTTGATCGGGCACCATCGTGAGCCGTCTCCACCCGAAGTATCAAAGGCCGGCGCGTCCAGCCTGTTTCTTGTCATCGGCGTACCTGGCCGCATCGCCGCTGGGTCGAGTGCCACGACGCAAGTTCCCTCGCGCCGGGGTCCCGCAATCATCACATGGTTTACTTCGAGTCAACGCCGATTTCCGCGGACGGAAATTCGTCAATCCTCGTACGGGTGTCCTAGACCTTTTTCAGGCAAATGCGAATTTGACCGGCCGGTTGCCCAGCCAGGCAATGGGCACCGGCTGCTTGTCGAGAGCCGCCTCGCGCAGCACCGGATTATGACTTCGCCTATCGAAGCAGACGAGGATACACTCCGGCCGGATCTCCACGACGCCACCAGTCTCTACGAAACGCCTGTAGAGCTTCTTGGGACTCATGTCCTCGTAGCCACGCAGTTGGGCTCCCAGCCAGCGATAACAACCATTGGCGATCACGGTCAGGGTCGTATCCAGGTCGACATTCAGCCGCACTTCGCTGGCCAGGCAATCCAAGTGAAAGAAGTTGACACTGGTCCCCAGGCCATCCTCGACGCGGTTTCGTCCGGCGTATCGAATCACGACTTCCCGCGCGGTCTCCGTCAGGTTGTTGCTAAGAAACAGCGTGGGGCTGTCGCGCCCCAAGCCGGTGATCGCGACCTGACGCACCAGCTGGTCATAGCCACGGAGACGAACCTTCTCGTCCAGATAGCGAATCTGCTGATGGCATCGCTTGGGGGTGTCAATAACCGCCTTGGTCCAGTCTGAGGAGGGGATGGTGACAAGCCGACGGAGAATCGCTGCGCCCCGCCTGCGAATGGTGACGAAGTTGATGCCCAGTTGATTGACTCGGTTCAGCTCGGAGTAATCGACGACCTTCGAGTCGAAGTACAGCCATTCGGGATACCTGCCAGCGATGGCATGCCAGAAGGCGACGAAGCGCATCAGTTCGCCGTGTTGCTCGGCGCGCGTGATGTTGGCGTTGGCATAGCACAGGCAACGGCTCTTTTACTCCAGAGCAAAGAACGTCAGCACGCTGGGGCCAGCTTTTCCACGTCGCGGAAGGTAGTGGTTCTCCAGCGCCGACGGTTCGCCGCGGAACGGGATGGGGTGAAAGTCGAGTGAGAAGGTTCCCGCATCAGGGAACAGGATTGGTGCGAGGCCCTTGACCCAGCCACGGAGTAGCCCGCACTGATGGTCCCGCGTCGTGCGATAGGAGTAGTCGGTCGCGAACGACTTCTTGGGCAGGACATTCAGCCCGGCGAACAATCCCAAAGCCTCGTCGAAGTTGAAGTCATCGATGTGGCTTCTGCGTTCCTTGTCCAAGAGCTTGAGGGCCAGCAGAGAGAGCAAGGCGCTCGCAGGAGGGATCATTTTGGAGCCGGGATAGTCGGCGTCGGTGACGAGTTGTTGGAAGCCCAGGCGAGCCAGCAGGGGCAAGAACAGGAAGACGCCAGCGACCCGAGTACGCCACGAGCGATCGGCTGCCAGATTCAACACACGACAGTCGGCGACTTCGGGGAGTTCCGGACCGCCTTGGTCCGCGCACAGTTTCCTGCCGGCGGGGCGTCCCGGTCCGTTGAGAATGAAAAGGGGGGTGGGGTTGCAGCCCGACATCCGCTCCGGAACCGCGAGACCAGCGACCGGAGAGCTGAGGGGCGATACCCGAAGCGGTCGGCGACCTGGTTCAAAGGAAGACCCTCGACGAAGATCGCCCGCAGAGCCTCGTAGCGCCGATGCGACGTCTGGTCTGGTTCGAGGAAGAAGCGACGGTAAGTGGTGTCATCCATGACGCGAGCTCCGGGAGTTGACGGATTTCCGTGCGAAAACGCTTCCGGAGCATACTCGATGGCGCGGCTGTCGCGGAGGCTAATTCGAGCATCAAACGGAGAAAAACTCGGAAAACAAGGGACTTCGTCAACAGGCCGCCTCTCAGCAACGAAGTAGTGGACCGACCAAAAGGAACGCGTCGAGCCTCGAATCAACGGAAAATTGATCAACGATTTAAGGGTGTTGTCCCTCAATTTCCGCGGAAGACATTTGTCAGATGATTGACGAATTCCTCTCCGCGGAAATCGGCGGTCAAAGATAATGCGAGGCGAATCGTAGCCGGAAATCCACCGCCCAGGAACGCCCAGGGGCAAGGCTCGGTCGCTTCCCCGCTTCCCCGGCCACCTCGAAACGCGCCTTGACGTACTCGGAATGGAGGATACATTCCGGATCGACCCTGTCCCAGATGCTCCGTTACCCGGATTCATCTGCATCTTTCCTTATGCCGAATCTTTCCTTATGCCGAGGGCCATCATGCCTACGTTGGAAGAAAACAAGTTGACTTGGGACTCCACCTATCCTTGGATCCGGCAGGGAGAGGAATGGTCCTGGGAATGGGGAGGGGCCGAGGCACAGTGGTACGGAGCGATCCTGCCTCGCATTCACGCATTCATTCCCGCCGGGACGATCCTCGAGATTGCCCCGGGGTTCGGTCGCTGGACGCATTTTCTCAAGGCGTCTTGCGACAACCTCATCGGTGTGGACTTGGGGGAGAACTGCATCCGGGCCTGCCGCCAGAGGTTCGCCGCCGAGAGGCATCTAAGTTTCCACGTCAACGATGGCAAGTCCCTGGCAATGGTCGCGGATGAATCTATCGACTTTGTCTTTAGCTTCGATTCCCTGGTGCACGCCGAGGCTGATGTTATCGTGGCCTACCTGGAACAGCTCGCGAGGAGACTCAAACCCGACGGGATCGGATTCATCCATCATTCGAACCTGGGTCAATACGGACCAGCCCTGGCGCGAGCCGCGAAGATCCCTCGTCGCTTGAGGAGATTCCTGGTAGACCGGCCGCTACTGGGGCCGACCCACTGGCGCGCCCCGAGCATGTCGGCCAGGCAGTTCGAGGAGCATTGCGATCGAGCTGGCCTGCAATGCCTTGCCCAAGAGCTGGTCAACTGGGGAACGGATGGGCTCCTCATCGATTGCTTCACACTGTTCGCCCGCAGGGAGTCCAGTTGGTCGCGTCCCAACCGGGTGATCGAGAACCCGGGATTCATGAAGGAGGCGCACGCGGCCCGGGCGCTCGCGCCTCTGTATGTGGCCACGAGCTTCGAGGGCCGGACGGCCTGACGGAGCGAGGCGTCGGAACAGAAAGCAAGCTGAAGCCTCGGAGCAGCCCGGTGACAGAGAGGGCATCCCGTCGCAGGCGGGCGCAAAACAAGGGTAAGGCGTTACCCGATCAGTCATCCGGGCTTGCGACAATCACTTGGCCGACTCGTTCTGCTCATCTAAGTGTGATTCAAATCGATTACCCGCACATAACCGCTTGCTTGAACCCGTGAGCCGCTAAAGCGCACTTGCGGTCTTGCGATCATTTATCTTTCTTGACCACCCAGAGATCCTGGAGTCCCCACCAACCCGCTTGCTTGGACTTGGCGATCGGTGCGCCCACCTGATGGTAGATCTCGTTGATGACGAAGTCTGACGTGGCGAGTGTCGACCCGTACTCGACGGTGTCCAGATCATCCTGCTCGCTGTTCGCCCAGAAGAGGAAGCCGTCCGCGGGAATGTCGTCGGGCGTGATTCCAAAGGCTCTACAGCTCTTCACGCCGTGGGTCGTGAAGATCAAGTAACCCGGTGCGCGAAGCGTTCCGTGCAGCGCGCGGAGCCAGCGGCCAAACGAGGACTTCGGCACGTGCGAGAAGAACGACAGCGCGAAGACCACATCGTACTTTTCGATCGTCGCGAACTGCTCCGGGAGGCGCGCTGACTGCAAGGTCTTGACCCCGATCTGTCGGTCGAGGAAGTCGATCGCCTCGGAGTGGATATCGCAGCTTGTTACATCCCACCGTGCATGCTTGTTCAGATGACGCGTCACGCAACCGTAGCCCGACGCGAACTCCAGCAGATTGATCGGCTGGCCTGGCTCGAAACCGAGCTCCGTGACGAGCCCGTCGAGCTTCGCGGCCGAGCGTGCGCCGTCCGAAAAGTAATACGAAATGGCATCCTCGAGCGTCCGGTGGGGATGCCGGCAGCAGTACCAATAGATGAAGTCCTGAGGATGGACAGCGGCCACCACGCCCATCGCCGCCGCGGCTTCGCGGTTTACGCGGATCATATCGTCGGTCAGGTGCCCCGCCTCAGGCGGATTGAGGTTGACAACCTGTGGCGTGGCCGGCGGAGCAGACAGCGGTCCGGACGATTCGCCAGGATCCGCGGTGGCCCCGTGAGCGACGGCCAACGAGTCCGCCCCTCGATTTGCGCGGGTGACTGAGGCTACGGAAAGGGAGCAGAGGCGGGGGAGAAGCCTGCGCAGCCCCCTCCTTGTGGAGCTACTTGATGATCCCCGGGCGACCGACAAGTGCGGCGTGCTCGCGATCGACCCCTCGACGGTCTCGTTGTGCTCTCGCATCCTGGCTTGCTTCCTTTCTCTGGAGAAAATTCCAATCCAACGACGGGGCCATCGACCGTTTCCTGACTCGATTGGCCTTGACACCGGGAGTATACTGGCACGCCTTCATCCGGCAAGACGAGATGTCTCCGCGGTCCGAGGCGCGGCAAGAGATCGGGGAACAGGTGTCGTACAGCCCCGGTGGGTCGTCGTGCGGCTTCGCCGGGACCATTGTGGCTCTCATCTCTCCAGCCAGGTCGATTCATTCAGTTATGTGCGCTCCACCATTTCATGGATGACAACGTCCGGATGCTTGCGCCCCACGAGCTCGTGGTCGAAGGAGTTTTCCCACGAGTAGACGATCCTGCTGAAGTGCTCGGAAAGGAATGGAATGAGCCAGCTAACAAAGGAGTCGCGGAACATCACCGCTCGCTGCAACCCGGCATCCGAATGCTCGAACGCATGCTTGGACTTGATTCCCCAGACCTTCGGGCATTCACCCGGGATCCCGCCTTCCAACTGCCGCGCTTTTCATGGTGTCCGTTGTAGCAGCAAGCGGAACTCCTCCTCTCAGACGTTCTGGAGACCCCAGCATGGTGTCCGGGTCCCTGCCTGGCTCCAACGAAGCGACTTCCTGGAACTCGGTGCGCGGCATTGCCTTGATTCCGGGAAGTGAGCGAGCTCGCTCGCTCATGATTCACGCATAAGTAATATAAGTGCCCTGGTCCCGTCCGTTGCGCCCGGCGAGATGGGTTGTGACTGAGCACCGTCACCGTTTCAGGCCGACCTTGGGAGTGGGATTCGAGCCTGTGTCCCTGCCGCTGGACGAGGCCCCCGCTGGTTCAGCTTCGGGTATTCTCCATGAAGGTCTGCCACGAGACTGGAAGGTGAAAGTCTAACCGATCAGGCCGAGCGTCTCCACCTGAAGATCCGCTCACCGAGCGTCTTTGGCTTCGCATTCGAGGGGATGCTCCCAGTCAATCGCCCCGGCATATCCGGGGCCCTCGTGCAAGGAGCCTTCCAGCCGGTGTCACGGACACAGGCGAAGACATCGTGATGATCGTCCCAAACTTTCTCACTAAAGCCCACGAGCCGGAATTCGGGCAGGCTGGTGATCAGCCGGCAGACCCAGGCGGGTTCCGAGATTGCGAGGCCGTAGTCTTGGACATTTCGATAATCTACATATCCGAATCCACTCGACTCATACTCTCCAATGATTTCCACGCATTGTTGGTCGTCGAGGCCGTAATGGTATTGGGTGATCAGCTCGTGCGCCCGGCGTCCCTGGGTCGAGAATAGCAAGAGTCCGCTCGGTCTGAGCAAGGAACGGAACCACGTGAGGAAAGGGACCCAGCGCGGGGCGTCGAAGTGGGTGAACAGCGAGCCGACCCAGATGAGGTCAAAATGGTCGCGAGGCAGGTCGATCTGAGTCGGGTCGAGGCTGGAGTAGACTGGGATGGAACCGAACCGGGCGGCGCAGTAGTCGACACCGTCTCGATTCAGGTCGCACCCCGTTATCTTGGCCTTGGGGAAGGCGACACGAAGGCATCGGAGTACACGCCCGTGTCCGCAAGGGAAATCCAGGATCGTCTCCAGGTCACCGGGTTTTTTCTTGGCCGAAATCAGAGCTCGCTCGATGATACCGATGGCGTCTAGACCGACCCCGAAATAATGCTTCTCGTTGCCCGCTAACATTTCGTCGTTCGGCGAGATGGTCCGGTCGAAATCGATGGAAGCCAGCATGTCTGAAACCCCTTTTGAATTCACGACTGCCTCAGGCTGACGCACGCGGCTCGCGCTCGCGCCTAAATCAGCGAGCTTCTCGCCCTGGTGACCCGGGGCATCCATCGATCGCGACCTCCGCGAGGCCTGGCCATGATCGTGGCGGATGACGCTTCCGAGCCTGCTCACGGGCCGATTTAGCCGATGGATCGAAACGACACAAGATCAACTTGGCGCTCCGAATCTCAACAAACTGGGGTTTGCGTCGAGCGCTGCGAGGCACACCGGGTGCGATGCGGTCTACCGCACAGCGCTCGACACACCCACCACTGGGTCGTCCTTCAACCACACCAGCAATCGCGAATCAGGACTTACCCAAGCGGACGACCTGGCGCGCGGCATGGATCGATGCGAGTAAAGCAATACAAACAGGTGATGGATGGATTCAGTGTGGTGTCCGCAAGAAGTGGGCGTTCTGTCGCGCTTGGCACTGTCGTCTTGAGTGTCCATTACCAACAATTCTCCTTGACGAGAGGGCGTCCAATTCTCCTTGACGAGAGGGCGTCAATTCGCTCAACTCCGTTCGGACAGGAAGTCCGGTCGAGCGGAATGCTCGGCGTGAAACCAGCAAGGCAGGGAGGCAGGGACACATGCAACGTAGCGAGAAAGTTCTACATCGGATCGATTCAAGAGGCCGAGGGCTGGAAATCGGCCCGTCCTATGGCCCGATCGCCCCAAAGTGGGCGGGTTTCCACGTGGACATACTCGATCACCTGGACCGCGATGCGCTGATGCGGAAATACCAGAACGCACCTGGGGTCGACGTGGACCAGATCGAGCCGGTCGACTACATCTGGAACGGAGAGCCCTACGCCGAGTTGATCGGCAAGACGAAATGCTACGACTGGATCATCGCCTCGCACCTGATCGAGCACACGCCGGACCTGATCGGCTTCCTTAACGACTGCGATAGCGTCCTCAAGGACACCGGCGTTCTTTCGCTGGTGATCCCCGACACCCGGTATTGCTTCGACCATTTCCGGCCGCTGACCGGGTTATCGAAGATCATTGACGCTCACCTCAACCGACTCAGGATTCACACTGCTGGAACAGTCGCCGAGTGCTTCCTCAATTTCGTTACACGGGGCGGACAGATTGCCTGGAACGCCAAGACCTCGGGGCCCTTCGCGTTCTCCCACTCACCTGACCAAGCCCGGGGCGCGTTTGAGGCATACATGCAGCAGCAGGCGTACCTTGATCTTCACGCTTGGTGCTTCACTCCGCATTCGTTCCGGCTGATTCTGAGCGACCTCTACGACCTCGGACTCGTGCCACTCCGCGAGCTCGCCTTTTTCCCCACCGAAGGCTGCGAATTCTACGTCACGCTGGGGCGGGAGGGCAAAGGCCCGGCGATGGACCGACAGCAGATGCTCGAACGGGCTCACGCCGAACGGTGCTGTGAGACTCCCGAATTCGGGACTCAGCATTCATTGCGCCGCTCCGACCTCGGACTTTCCCCTCGCCTGCCACTGCGTTATCGCCTGGCCGATCGGGTCGTCGGAACTCTCAAGCGGGGACTCGGCCCCCTTTATGCAACCCTGCGATCGGGCCTCTCCAGGGCAGGCAGTATCTACCGGGTCTTCAGAAGACCCGGCGCGATCTACACGCTGATCAAAACGATCAAGGCGATTCCGATCTTGGGGCCCGCGAGCGGGTCTGCCGTCCGTGGGCTGCGAAGGTTCAGGGCAAGGTGGGCCAGGATCGCAATTCTGATGGTTCATCTCCTGCGGCACCCGGCAGCAGTCACAAGCCTGGCGATCGCGTACCGCGATAAGGGATACCGGGGGTTTCGCGACGAACTCGCTTCCCAGCTTCCGGCCTTGAGGGGTCTCTCTGCGCAGGAGTGGTTCAGGCGGACCCGCCTCACAGAGAATCAACTTGCCAGACTCCGAGCGCAAGAATGGACGGCGGAGGCGCCCCGGATCTCCATAATCATGCCGGTGTATAACGTTCGGGAATTCTGGCTCAGGCAGGCGATCTCCAGTGTGATCGCGCAAACCTATCCCCACTGGGAATTGATCTGCACCAACGATGCGTCACCCGCCGCTCACGTCCGCCCGGTCCTTGACGAAATGGCCGCCCGCGATTCACGGGTTGTCGTCATCCACTGCGCGAAAAACCGAGGCGTAAGCGCCGCCACGAACATTGGCCTCGAGGCCGCCAAGGGCGACTACGTGCTCTTCATGGACCACGATGACCTCCTGGAGCCCCATGCCTTGCAACGGTGCGCCGAGGCCATCCTCGAAAACAGGCCCGATATGATATACAGCGACCAGGCGTTCACGGGTGATGACATCGACGAGATCGCTTTTGTCTCTGCCGTCCCGGCGTTCTCGTACGACTATTACCTGAGCCATCCCTACTTCGTTCACCTAATCGCCGCGCGCACCGAAGTGGTCCGACAGGTCGGTGGACTTGACGAAACAATGAACATTTCGCAGGATGTGGATTTTAACCTTCGGCTCATCGAGGTCTGCCGGACGATCTGCCACATCCCCGAGGTGCTCTATCGCTGGCGGCTACATGCCGCCAGCCTCGGCCATCAGAAAATCGATCATTGCCGGACCATGACGCGAGGGGCGCTCGAGCGGCATTTTGCCCGAACCGGGCAGGTCGTTCTGTTCGACAACGAGTCTTATCCCAACTTCCGCGACCTGCGCTTCCAGCACGAGACCCGCGCTCGAGTGGCCATCCTGATCCCCACTACGCATGGCTCGGAGCGCCTTCGTGCCTGCATCGGAAGCCTGGAGCGCACGGTCGACCGGGCGCTCGCGGATGTCATTGTGCTAGACAATCGATCGGAAGAAGACGGCTGGACGGATAGACTGGCTGGGTCCGGGCAGAGACACCGGTTGGTGTCCTGTCGTGGGATGGACAGTATCCCTGCAATCATCAACCGCGGGGTAGACTCGGTGCGCGGGCCCTACACTCACTATCTGATTCTCAGCCAGGATGCCGAGGCGATCGACCCTGGCTGGCTCGAGCACATGCTCGGCTATGGGCAACGTACCGACGTTGGAGTCGTTGGGGCTCTGTTGATTGACCGGTCCGAACGGGTGCAGCATGCGGGTCTATTCATCGGATTGAATGGCCAGGTCGACAGTGTGTACAAGGATCGATCCTACCGAGGCTGGCTCTCGGGCAGGGAGCCAGGGCAGGATGGCAGTCTGCTGTCGAGCCGCGACGTCAGCGCGGTCTCATCATCGTGCCTGCTGACCAAGGCCGACCTCTTCCACCCACTGGGCGGAATGGACGAGCAACTGGCTGTCGCTCTGTTCGACGTCGATTACTGTCTGCGCGCGTCCACCCTGGGATACAAGACCATCCAGGATACCCACGCGATTCTCTTCTATTCCCAATTCGAGACGCACGATGCGGACCTGGCCAGTCGGCGAGCCGAGGACGTGCGCCGGTTTCGCGACCGCTACAGTGAGTTGATTCGACAGGGAGACCGGTTCTACAGTCCCTTTTTGTCGAGATCCACGGCCTCCTTCCCCTTCGATGATCTGGCCCGACCCGACCAGATACACCCGCCTCGGACGACTCGGGTCGTTCTTCCCACGTCGATGAGCGGAAGGAAAATCCGGTTTGACAAGCCCCAGGCGGATCGGCCCGTCCCTCGACCTAATCAGCTAGGTCTTCCCAACCCGAGCCAGAGCGAGACACTTGCCTGAACCCGCGGGCCCAGAAAGCCACAAAGGACTCGTTGGGGGATTCTCAAGCGATGACGACATCAGGTGAACCCGCGGGACCAATGCTACGGTGAAGGTCGCTGGCCAGGTGATCAATTTGTGGGAGCGCCCGGAAAGCAAGTATTCGAGGTCTTGGCCCGCCTCGCGCTCTGGCGGAGGTTCGGCTCGAAATAGGCAAGGCGAACGCCTCGAGGCTGCGGTATGATGGCGCGATGTTCCGCTCCATTTGAACCGAACAACCGAGCCCCGCGAGGTCGACGCCGTGCGGACGACGATCCGGTTTCTCGCACCCGACGTGGAGAAGTTCCGGCCCAGAACTCGGCCCTGATCCGCCAGGCGATCGCGGTTGACGCCTTTCCCGAGCCGGTTTAGTATGCCGCCTCTTGCCTGTGGCCCGGTATTCTCCCGGCTCCGGTTTCCCCTGCGAAAAGAGTCTTGCGAGGGGGCGTTCTGCAACCCCTTGCGGCGAAGTTTTTTCATGATAGGGACCGATGACTCCTCAGCCAAGTCCCACACAAATTGCAGTTGCGCGGGTGCTGAAATCACCCCAGTCCTGGGACGAGCTGCGCCGTCGGGCCAAGCTAAGACTTCTCCAGATGCATTTTGAAAGTCGCGCCGGACATATCGGTGGCAACCTCTCCAGCCTCGATCTGATGCTGATCCTGCACCATGAGATGCTCGAGGAGGACGATCAGTTTGTACTCTCGAAGGGCCACGCGGCCGGCGCCTATTATGTGACGCTCTGGACCTTGGGCAAGCTGGAGGAGAACGACCTGAGTCTCTTCCACCAGGATGGCACTCGCCTGAGTGGACATCCACCGAGTTCGGGGATCGACGAGATTCTTTTCGCGACCGGGAGTCTCGGGCACGGTGCGTCGCTGGCAGCCGGACTGGCCAAGGCCAAGCAACTGAAGTCGGAGTCGGGGCGGGTCTTTTGCCTGACCTCCGACGGCGAATGGAACGAGGGCTCTTGCTGGGAAGCATTGACCTTCGCCCGGCATCACAATCTGGACAACCTGACCATTCTGGTTGATCTGAACGGCCTACAGGGCTTCGGCACAACACGAGAGGTCGCGAATCTCGAGCCGCTTGGCGAGAAGTTCCGCGCGTTTGGCCTGCCAACCCAGGAGGTTGATGGCCATGACGTCGACGCGGTTCGTCGGGCGCTGCGGATCCACCACATGGGTCCCGATGTGGTCGTCACGCGCACCCACAAGGGATACGGGGTCTCGTTCATGGAAGATCGGTTGGAATGGCACTACCTGCCGATGACGGAAGCTCAGTATCTGCAGGCGGTACAGGAAGTTGAACAGACATGCGAAATGCCTTCTGCCAAGCCCTACTCGAAGCAGCTCGACGCCCGGAGTTTGTGTTCCTGACCGGGGACCTGGGATACAGTGCCCTGGAGCCCCTGCGCGAGGCGTTGGGCCCTCGTTTCATCAACGCTGGCGTCGCCGAGCAGAACATGGTCTCGGTGGCGGCGGGCCTGGCTCGCTCGGGGATGCGACCCTGGGTTTACAGCATCGCGCCGTTTGTCTATGCCAGGCCGTACGAACAAATTCGCAACGACGTCTGCCTCCATCGGCTGCCGGTCGTGCTCGTGGGCAACGGGGGCGGCTATGGATACGGAGTGATGGGCGCATCGCACCACGCGCTGGAGGACTACGGGGCCTTGCTCTGCCTGCCGCACCTGCGGGTTTACGTCCCGGCGTTCGACCAGGACGTTGCCGTGCAAGTGGAGAGTCTCTTCTCGGTCGCACATCCGGCCTACCTGCGGCTGGGGGCGTCCGAGGAGCCCCGTGGTGCGGTGATTCCCCCTTACTCACCCTGGAGGCGGCTCCAGGAAGGGCCGGGCTGGCTGGTTCTCGTGACGGGCCCCCTGGTCGGTGGCATCTGGAGCCGTGTCGGCGCGCTCGCGGGGGACCTGCGGCCGACCGTCTGGGTGCTTACCGAGCTTCCCTGCAATCCCATCCCCGCGGAATTCCTGGGGGACGTGCGCAAAGCGCGCGGCCTGCTCCTGGTCGAGGAGCATGTTGCGCAGGGGGGGGTTGCCCAGAACCTGGCCCTCGCCTTGCTCGCGGCCGGGAATCTCCCGGCGCAATTCGCCGCGCGGTCGGCGCAGGGGTATCTCACGGGACGGTACGGTTCCCAGGCGTTCCACCGCCGCGAGTGCGGGCTCGACGCCGCGTCGATCGTCGATTTCCTCACCTTCGAGGACGCCCGAGATGCCGCATGAGGTGGTCTCACCTCAGACCGTGATCGCCGACAAGGCTGGTCGCCTCCAGGGCCCGATACTCGTCCTCGGGGCAAGTGGCTTCATCGGGGCCAACCTGATGCGGTCGCTGATGGCCGTGCGCGGAGACGTGTTCGGCACGACCACGCGAAAGCCGGCCTGGAGGCTCGCGGACCTGCCGGACGACCATGTCCGGATGGTGGACTTGCTGATCGAGTCGAACCTCGAATCCCTTCTCGCCATGGTCCGGCCCAGGACCATTCTTCACTGTGTCGCCTACGGGGCTTACTCGTTCGAGACCGATAGCCAGCTCATCTATCGCACCAACTTCCAGTTCGTCACCCGCTTGCTCCCCTTGCTCGAGTCTCGCGCCGTCGCCTGCTACGTCCACGCGGGCAGTTCTTCGGAGTATGGCGACAATGCCGCCGGTCCCAGTGAGGCAGACCCCACGGCCCCGAACAGCGACTACGCCGTCTCCAAGGTCGCCGCGGCCAACCTGATCCACTACTACGGCAAGCGCAGAGAGTTTCCGTGCGCAAACCTCCGCCTTTACTCGGTCTTCGGCCCGCTCGAAGACTCGGCCCGGCTGATCCCCAGCGTGGTTCGCCACGGGTTGGATGGCGCCTACCCGGAATTCGTCAACCCCGCGGTCTCGCGCGATTTCGTCTACGTCGACGACGTGAGCGAGGCGTTCATCGATGCGGCGCTGAACCTGACCTCGGCCGACTTCGGCGAGTCGTTCAATATCGGTACGGGCCGGAAGACCACGATCGGCGAGGTTGCGGCGACGGCGCGAAAGCTCTTCGGCATCTCGGCGGAGCCGGTGTTCACCATGCCCGAGCGGTCGTGGGACCTGCCGGAGTGGTACGCCAACATTGACAAGACCCGGCAGCGACTGGGCTGGGGGCCGCGCACGACCTTCGAGCAAGGTCTCCAGAAAACCATCGGCTGGTACGAGGCCCTTGCGGACAAGAGGCAGTACGAGCGAGTGTCCAAGAAATACGGGCTGGACACGGTCTACAGCGTCTCGGCGGTTGTTGCCTGCTACAAGGACAACCTGGCGATCCCGATCATGTACGAGCGGCTCAAGGCGACTTTCACCAGGCTGAACATCGACTTCGAGATCATCTTCGTCAACGACTGTAGCCCTGACAACTCCGAGGAGGTGATCCGCGCCATCTCGCGCAACGATCGGCGCGTGATCGGGATCAGCCATTCGCGGAATTTCGGCTCCCAGTCCGCTTTTCGGAGCGGGATGGGCATCGCCACCAAGAACTCTTGCGTCTTGCTCGACGGCGATCTCCAGGACCCGCCCGAACTGATCGAGCAGTTCGTCGAGCGGTGGCGTCAGGGATATGACGTCGTCTTTGGCCGCCGGGTCAAGCGCGAGGCGCCCTTGCTCATGCAGTTCGCCTACAAGCTGTTTTACCGGGTCTTCGACTATTTCTCCTACATCACGATCCCGCATGACGCAGGCGATTTCTCCCTGATGGATCGGCGCGTCGTCAAGGCGATCCTCCAGTTCCCCGAGCGCGACCTCTTCCTCCGCGGCGTGCGGGCATTCGCCGGATTCCGCCAGAGCGGCGTGGACTACGTCCGGCCCGAGCGCATGTTCGGCCGGAGCACCAACAACCTGTTCAAGAACATCGACTGGGCGAAGAAGGGCATCCTCAGCTTCAGCAATACTCCGCTCAACTTCATGAGCTTCGCAGGAACGGTTCTCCTAGGACTGAGCGCCGTTCTTGGGCTGGTGCAAGCCCTCGGCAGGCTCCTGTTCCCGGAGCTCGTGCCTCCCGGCATCACGACAACCTTGTTACTTGTTCTCTTCTTCGGCTCGCTCAACTTCCTCGGCATCAGCGTTCTCGGCGAGTATCTCGCCAAGATCTTCGAGGAGGTGAAGCAACGGCCGCACTTCATCCGGCGGAGCATCATTCGCGACGGGGAAGTCCGTCCCGCGGCGGACGACTCTGCCGCGGCCGCGTCACAGATGTAGCAGTGGCTCAAATCACCCTAATTCCAAGTTTACAAAGTATGAGATTACTCACGAATCTTGTCTCGATGCCTGCGCTCTGGGCTTTGGTCCAGGAGCATCTCGGCGCGCCGGTATTCAAGCGCGAGCTCTATCGCTCCAAGCTTAATCCGCCCTGCAGGTTGCTTGACTTCGGTTGTGCCAGCGGCCACCTCGGCGACGCGTTCCGCGATCTCGAGTACTACGGTGTCGATCTCGACCCCGTTGCCATCGAGGCCGCGAAGCGGCGATTTCACGACCAGCCCACGATGCATTTTCTTGCCACAGATCTACGCGATCGCCCCTTTCCCCGGGAGTTCTTCGACGAGATCCTGTTCGCGGGCACAGCCCATCATCTCGACGACGAGTTGCTGGGGAGCGTCCTCACCGAACTTCATTTCTGCCTCAAGTGCGGCGGTACGGTGCATCTTTTCGATCCCGTTTTCCAGGAGCGAACGCGCTGGTCTCAGAGGCTGATGCGCAGGATCGACCAGGGGAGACACACCCGTACCCTCGCGCAAATCCTGGCCATCGTGGAGCCCCTGGAATTGTTCGAGTACGGTGAATCCAGCTATCATCCCCCCTACGGGGCGCTTCTCCAGGACTGCGACTTCCTCTATCTCCCTCTGAAGAAGACCAGCCCCGAAGGTGGTGATCGAGCCTGGCCCGCACGAATCGCTGCGGAACGCCGAGGAACGGAGCAGTGCGCGGTCGGATCCGGACCGGGAGCCGACCGGGTGGAGCAACGGCCCAGTTGAGTGATCGAGTCTGGAGGATTTCATGACAAGTACCCAATCACGCCGGGAATGGGCACCCTTCGAGAGAGATGCGGCCGAGAACGACGGCTACCTCTACACGACCAACCCGCGGCGGAGCAGCCAGATCGCGAGCCTGCGGCATAGCGAAGCCGTCTACGACGCGGTGGATTTCCACGGCAAGCGGGTGATCGACATCGGCTGCGGGGATGGGACCTACTCCGTCGAGATCTACGACCGGGGAGAGCCCTCGAGCATCTTCGCGCTGGACCCCGCCGCCAGCGCCCTCGATATCGCCCGACGCAAGGCCGGTGGAAGGAACATCACCTTTGAAGCCGCCAGCGCTTATCAGATTCCATGTGGCGACGAGACCTTTGATATCGCCCACCTCCGGGGTGTCCTGCACCACATGGACCGGCCTTTCGACGCCTTGAGCGAGGCCTTTCGGGTCGCGCCGACCATCATCGTCCTTGAGCCCAATGGTTACAATCTCGGGTTGAAGATGATCGAGAAGGTATCGAGGTACCACCGCATGCACGGCGAGAAATCCTATCCCCCCTCGAGGCTGGACCGCTGGGTCCGCCGCCTGGGGGGGAAGGTGATTCACCGCGATTGGGCCTGCCTGGTCCCGTACTTCTGCCCGGATTGGTTCGCTCGCGGGATGAAAGCGATCGAACCGATTGTGGAGTCGATCCCGGTGGTCAACCAGCTGGGGTGCAGCACGTACATCATGGTGGCGACGAGGGGCGAGGGAGCTCGAGTGGCCGTGAGGATCCGGCCCCAGGGGTGAAGACCGCCTGATCGTCTTCGGTGCCACCTTGAACCTGCCGGAAAGGTCGTCGATCCAACTGCTTCAGTTGAGGAGATACATGGTCCAGATCTCCCTCGAGCAACGTGCTTGCCCGATCTGCGACACACGGGATACGTCGCGCCTCTTCGCCCTCCCCAACGTCCGCGTGGAGGCGCTCGACCGGTATGCCTTCGCCTCGCGAAAAACACCGGAATACATGCACTGGCGGCTCTCCCAGTGCCAGGGATGCGACTTGCTCTACGCGGACCCGGCGCCGAGGTCCGATGATCTGGCAATGCTCTACCGGCAGGCTGATTTCGACAGTCGACGGGAGGCCCGCCTCGCGAGCAAGACTTACGGGCGATTTCTGTCCCGCATCGTTCCCCGCTTGCCCGACCGGTATGGCGCCGTGGATATCGGAACGGGAGATGGTGCCTTCCTCGCGGAACTGCTGGCCGAAGGATTCGAGGACGTCGTCGGTATCGAGCCGTCAACGGCTCCGATCGAGGCGGCGGAGCCCGCGATCCGCCCCTTGATTCGCCACGACGTTTTTCGAGCTGATTCCTTCGCGCCAGAGTCGCTGAGCCTGATCACCTGCTTCCAGACCATCGAACACCTCTCGGATCCGCTCTCGTTCTGCCGCCACGCCTGGACAGCCCTCAAGCCGGGGGGCGCGCTCTTCTTGATCGGCCACAATCGTCGAGCATTCTCCGCGAAGGTGCTGGGACGCAAGTCGCCGATCTTCGATATCGAGCACCTCCAACTCTTCTCCCCCCGGAGCATGCGCTGCCTCCTCGGCTCGGCGGGCTTCGCTCGCATCGCGACCTACCCCGTCCTGAATCGCTATCCCGTGGGGTACTGGGCGAAGCTCTTCCCCTTTCCAGCCTCCCTCAAGAGGCGCGTGCTCGCCTTGCTCCAGTCCTTGCCGGTCGGCCGCCTGGTCATTCCCCTCCCCGCGGGCAATCTAGCAGCGATTGGATACAAGTGAATCGCGGTACCTCCGGCCCCAGGGCGACATCACCGGCTCGACATGTGTTCCGCCGGGGCGAGGACCACGACACGATCGCTCTCGAAGAGACGCCTGGTGTAGTGCTCCTTGATGAACTTGACCAGGTACGAATGAGACTTGCCGATGTCGGAGTAGAGCTTACCTACCGGGGACGAGTCAGGCGCGGTGATCAGGGGAGACAGGAGAACGACCCGAGGCATCGCCTGGCGGATCGCCCGCAGGTTCTCCTCGGCGTCGACCGCCGAGCTGAAGACGCCCGGCACGAACACGGTCATGCGGCCGCTCACGGGACGATCGACGAGGGCGTAGTACTGACTGTCGATCGGGAAGACGAGGATCGGGTCGTCGCGATCGGTGCCCTCGCGGACCAGGCGCAGGGCCGACAGGACCGGCCCACCCCCCGCGGCGTCGAGCGGATGCGCCAGCTCCCGCAACCTCTGTTTGGGCCAGAGGTGGAATCGGGACAGGTCGGTACGACCGTACGGAGTGAGACTCAGTCCGACCAGAACGACCAGCAGGGCGTAAAGAGGTCCGAGCGACCCGATGACCCTCGATCGAGGCCCCAGGGTGTCCCTTCGCGAGCAGAGCTCCCGGAGCTCGGCAACGATCAGTGACGCGCCGAGGATCGCGGGCGGAATCGTCTGGAGAAGGTGCGCCCCGCCTCTCCTGTACAATGCCTGATGAGCCGTGCTCCCCCCGATCAGGGCGATCGCAAGGAGGAGGATGGACCGCCGCGTCAAGCGGCCCTGACATTCGGCCCAGAGCCACAAAGCACCGCAGATCATGTATGTCACGGGGACGATCACATAGGCAACGACCAGCAGGGAGGCGGGCGACAGGGGATCGGACAGATTGAACGGCGGCAAGGGGGCAGCCATGGATCGGGACAGCGCGAGGGACATCTCGATCGTGACGGACACGTAGGAGATCAACCCCGGCCAACCTCGACTGAGCACCAGGTATCCCGACCATGCGACCAGCGGGACAGCAAAACCGAGGAGGAAGACGGCCCAGGTGCGTCCGGGGGGACGGAGCCGGACCAGAGGATTTCCCACCTGGGTAAGCGCGAAGAACGCCAGGCAGGCGAGAACTCCCGTCGTGCCGACGTCCCAGCGGAAGAGCCATCCCAGCCCCACCCAGAACCCGGTCGCCGCCACCCACCGGTATCTCTGACGCGGGGAACACCCGGAAACCCGGTCGAGCAGCCACAGCGTCCCCAGGGGAAAGAGCCAGATGTACCATTTGTAGTGCCTGGCCTCGAGCCAGTAAGCGACCGTAGCCGCCAGCAAGCCAGAGAGGGTTGACGCGTGCCGCGCCACCACGGCGTAGACGATCGCCAGACAGGCCGCGTACGCGACGGCGCATGCGATGGTCTCGCCGACGAGCGAGCCGCTAAGCCAGTACCACAGAGCGCTGCTGTAGAAGACCAGCGGCCCGAAGTGGACCAGGACGTCGATTCCGGGAATCTTGCCGCGGAGAACCTGGATGCCAACCCCGAGCTGATATCCGTGATCGAAATTATTCAGATACGTGTCTCGGATCGGGCACGTCGCTACCTGGATCAGGCAGAAGACACAGAAAGCGAGTAGACAGCTAAAGGTGGCGAGTGACTTCCTTGACAGTTTCATGGCAGAGGCCATCCTCGAGGGTTAGTGAACGTTCATCTCCTCAACATCCCGCGAAGTCAGCGATGACCCGGCCAAGAGGCCCTGCAACCGCCGCTGCGCTCGCAAGACCTGGCCGAGAACCGGATGCGATCGGCTCATCTCCGCGCAAGGCCTTGCCAGTTGACCCGACCAGCCCGGCCACAAGCCGCCGGCCCTCGTCGAGAAGCTCATCCGGGATCTTCACACCCTTCGGCCAGATCCCTTTCCCATCAAGGAACGTGGTCAGGACTTCCTCTGACATCGGGACGTCGTCGGGAAATCCGAGTGCGATCTCCTGCACCTTACGCTTGAGCATGTAAAATGGCAGCGACTCGTAGTGCCCGTGGATGTTGCTGGAGTGCGCCCCCAGAAGCGGGAACAGCCCCAACGACATATCCAGCTCCTGAAAGACACTGGCCGTGAGGCTCAATCCGCTCCTGTGCGCGCAGAGCAGAAAAGCAAGCGTCCTGCTGTCGGATTCCAACCTTGTATTACCGCCCGGACGACGGCCCTCAACGTTCACGTCATCAGAAAAGTGGGGGGACCCTCCCGGGCCCACGCACGGCCCCAGATTGGGACCAATGCACAACCTGGAAAGGATAGAGAGAACGCAACTGCCCCGCGATCCCTTTCTACAATTTCCGTAGAGCGATGGTTGAACTCTCAGCGGAATCGGTTTCACGGAAACTCGAGCGAATAGGTACCGCATGAACCGGAATCGCACAAGCCGGCATTAACATCAGCCGCTCGTATCGATCGCCAAGGTCGATTCAAGCTCCAAGGCATGGAATCCCCGCGCGGGAGATTCTGATGCACCTTCGGCTGATGCGGCCATCACTATTCCAGTGCTTCGCCACGACGACGAACATGACCCTCGTCGCCAGCGGAAACGGGCTGGACAGTTACGCTGATAGCAGGTATCTAGGCGACTCCGTATGTGAAAACGTGAAAAGGGAGTCGCGGACATGAACCAGGTGTGGCATCGGGAAGCAGTCGGCGGGCTCTGGGAAGAGATGGGAGGACTGCAGTTCGACTTCCTTGCCAATCAGGGCCTGAAGCCTGACCACAAGCTGCTCGACATCGGATGCGGCAGCATGCGCGGAGGAGTGCACTTCGTTTCCTACTTAGAAAATGGCAACTACTACGGCGTGGACTGCAATAAGGCCTTGCTGGATGCGGGTAGGAACGAACTGGAAACCCAGGGATTGCTGTGGAAGGACCCCATCCTTGAGGAAATATCGGACTTCGCCTTCGTCAGGCTCGGTGCGAAATTCGATTTTCTGTTGGCGCAATCCGTATTTACGCACTTGGATCTCAACAGCATTATGAGATGCCTGGTGAACGTCACTAAGGTGATGAGCCCGCTGGGACGATTCTATGCGACATTCTTTCTGAATCATGCCGGTCCGACCTACCTTGACCCCATTCCCCATCCGACGCGCGACGGCTGCCGGATCGTTAGCCATTACGACCAGGACCCCTATCATTACGATCTGGGAGTCTTGGAGTGGATCGCCAACCAGATCGGCCTGAATGCTCGCTACATCGGAGACTGGAATCATCCGCGTGATCAAAGGATGTTGCTGTTCACGAGATAAATGCTCTTTTCATCATCCCATCTCGACGGTCCTTGCCTGCTTCCTTGATCCTTCCCTTCCTCGAATCAGACATCCGGTCGTCCCCGTTTCCCGATTCAGACACTGAGATGCGGGCTGGCACTCCTCGCTCCCGAATCGGGATGATCACGAGGACTCGCTTGCTCTGGTGTGCTCCCCAAAAACTTGTCCAGCGTCAGTCAGAGTCGACCCGGTCCGGGCCCACCAAGATCTGCCAAGCGGTCGGCCGCTCTCACGAGGATCAGAAGAGGGGAGTATGTTTGACAGGCTGCCTGGAGACGGCCGGAACCCGCGTGAGTCGATCCGGCTTCATTCTGCTTCGGAATCAACGGCGGACCTGGCCAGGAGGCCTTTCACCCGCCGCCGCGCTCTCAAGACCTGACCGAGAACAGGATGCGACTCGAACCGGTCGCGCTGCTCACGGAGGCGCTGGCACTCCTCCCACATCCGGCGTTCGCTCTCCTGGGCTCGGCTCATCTCCTCGCGAGCCAGCGTCAGTTGATTCCGCGTGTCGGATAACGCAGCCTGGGCCTGGGAAAGCTGCTGCTGGGCCTGGGAAAGCTGCTGCTGAGCCTGGGAAAGCTGCTGCTGAGCCTGGGAAAGCTGCTGCTGAGCCTCGCTTCGCCTGTGCGATTCGAGACGCTGCGTCAGGGCCTCGCACTTTCGAGCGTCCCGCGCCAGCAGCCATCCGTTCCGCTCCGATTGACCCGGGGGCGGACGCTGGCCTCCCAGTTCCTCGTAAAGCGCCTGTGCTTCATGAACGACGGTCGCGGGCTCATGATGAACACACGCTCGATCGAACACTCGCAGGGCGTCTGCTTCGTTCCAGGTCAGCCCACAGAACCGCGCAGCTTCGGCAAGGTCGTCGAGGAAGCTCCCGCTGCCGAACCGGATGGCTCTCGTGGCCTGATTCACGCTCTCCAGGATGGCCTTCATCCGGCCGAAATGAACCGCGATCATATCCAGAGAGGCCCAGTAACCCAGCGCACCATCGCTTCGAGTGCATAGACTCATAGCGATCTCGTGCGGCGAGCGGAGCAAGGGTACGACGACGACCCGAAGCGAATGGAACTCCTGCAAGACCTGACGCCAGAACGGCCAGGTGAGCACGGTCCGGGGGTCTTTGAACCCGGAGATCCCGCCCGATCCGACCAGCCCGGCAACGAGCCGCCGGCCCTCGTCGAAAAGTTCATCCGGGATCTTGACCCCATCCGGCCAGATCCCTTTCCCATCAAGAAACCTGGTCAGGACTTCCTCTGACTCCGGGAAGTCGTCGGGAAATCCGAGTGCGATCTCCTGCACCTTACAGTTCAGCATAGAAAAGGGCTGCGACTCGAAGTGCCCGTGGATGTTGTTGGTGGTTGCCCCCAGAAGCGGGAACGGACCCAACGACATACCCAGCTCCTGAAAGCTGCTGGCCGTAAGGCTGGATCCGCTCCTGTGCATGCAGAGCAGAATAACAAGCGTCGTGGTCTGGGACTCCATCCTCGTATTACCGCCGGGCCGGCGGCCCTCAGCGTTCACGCGACCAGAAGAATGGGTAGGCCGTCTTGCATCCACTCAAGACCTCAAGTTGGGATCAATGCACAATCTGCATAAGATAAAAGGCTGCAATCGCCCCGCGATGCCTTTCTACAATTCCCGTAGAGCAATGGTTGAACTCTCAGTGGCATCACTTTCATCGGTCGAGGTATGATAGTGACATGAGCGTCGGGAGCAATGCCAAAAAGCGGGGCATCGTGCCCACCCGCCCCTCTACCAACTTGACACTTTGTGCGGCAGAGCGCCGCAGGTTCGGCGCTTCTGCTGGGGGAAAAACGTGAGAAAGGGCGAATATCACGGCCCCAAGAGTGTCAGGCCGTCATCCCCCTGTATCTCGCTGCTTTGGGACGATGCCAAAAGCGGCGATTGCTGTACAATAGCAAATTCAATCTCCTCAAGATGTTACGTCAATAGACCTCGAAACTAGACAAGCGGTCTCAATTAAGTCGGTAAGATCCACATCCGGAGTGCAGAGCGATACAATCAGATTTCTCGCAAAATCTGGCCCCTTCAGGCTGCCAGTGCCAGCAGGACCAACCGCTTTTGGGGATCAGTCCCGGATGAGCCTCTCTGTTTGTTATGGGTTCCCGAGCCTCGCGAGATGCTCTCCGTGCAGACCTCGTTTCAGTTTCTTGCACCGATCGAAAACTGTGGCTACCTGCCCGACCAGATGGCCCGGATGGAATACGAGCATGTCTCGGAGCTGACGGCCGACGAGTACGCCGGGCGGATGATGGCTGGCTGGCGCCGGTTCGGCCATACGCTGTTCCGACCGCGATGTCCCAGATGCCAGGCCTGTCGATCGCTGCGTGTCGAGGTGGACCGGTTTAGCCCCAACCGCAGCCAGCGAAGAGTCCGTAAGGCCAACGAGGGGGCCGTCCAGCTCCAGGTTGGTCCGCCCCGGGTCTCGCGGGCCCGGCTTGATCTGTATCAACGATTTCACGACCATCGAGCCAGCACCCGGGGCTGGGACGAGCGCGAGGAAAGTCCGAGCTCCTATCATTCCGCGTTCGTGTCCAACCCTTTCCCAACCGAGGAGTGGAGCTATATCCTGGATGGGATGCTCGTCGGGGTGGGCATGGTTGATTCGCTGCCCGTCGGGCTATCGGCGATCTACTTCGTGCACGACCCC
>Ga0209040_10000462_pt1 | contig 31289 bp, 34 predicted proteins | sample BogFormECP12_OM3_FD_188240 | JGI IMG/M metagenome (GOLD analysis project Ga0209040, IMG submission 188240) | Bog forest soil microbial communities from Calvert Island, British Columbia, Canada - ECP12_OM3 (SPAdes) (version 2) | ecosystem: Environmental > Aquatic > Freshwater > Wetlands > Bog ... | reverse complement strand
GCGGGCAATCAAGGCACGGTCGGCGGCACGATCATCACCGCGCATCCCTGGGTCGTTTCGGTTGGCGCTTGCGATTTGCGCAGCAGACCGCTCAATTCCGCCTTTTCTTGCATATTCAAGCCCACTTCTTCCGCTTTTCGCAGCAACTCGTTCATGCGCCGCCCGGGACCGAACTCCTCCAAGAGCTTTTGCACTGCCATTTGCAGCTCGCTGGCCGCGGCGGCCGTATCGGCGACGAGGGGCTCCATACTCGCCAACTCGGCCAACCGGCCATATTCGGCGCGGTCCCGCCAACGTTCGAGCAGCATGGCGGTCGTCGGCGCGGCCGCAGCAGCCGCCTGTTCCAGCAGTTCCTGCAACACCGAGACGCCGGGCTTGTCGACCGCGGCGAGCGCCTGGGGCCCCTCGACCGCGCGCGCGGCCTTCGGGAAGTGCAGCACCAGGCTAATCGCCTGGCGCAGTAAATTACCGCGTCCGCCGCTCACCGGTGAGCGCCGGTCATATTGCAGACCATGGCCGGACCTCGCAGGTTCCGCTGGACCGCGCGCGGCGTGTGCCGGCGCGCCGAGCAGCAGCAATTCCTGTAATTTCGGCGCCGGCATGCGAATTTCCGTGGCCAGTCGATCGATCAGGAGTTCGCGAAAAACGCCCTCGGGCATGCGTGCGAATAAAGGCCGCGCAAGCGCGGCGAGCTTCGCGCGGCCGTCGACGTGGCTGAGGTCGAGCTCTTGCGCAAGTTGCCTGACGAGATACTCCGACAGTGGGAGCGCGCTCTTCATGCGTGACTCAAAGCCATCGTGGCCCTCGGCGCCGACCAGCGTGTCCGGATCCTCACCCTCGGGCAAGAACAGGAACTTCAGCTCGCGGCCATCGCGCGCCATGGGCAGCGCGTTCTCGAGTGCCCGCCAGGCCGCAGCACGGCCGGCGCGATCGCCGTCGAAACAAAAGGTCACATCGCTCGTGATTCGGAAGATCTTGTTGAGGTGCTCCTGCGTGGTTGCCGTGCCCAAGGTCGCGATCGCATAGCTGATGCCGGCCTGATGCAGGCGCACGACGTCCATGTAGCCTTCGACGATCAGCAGGCGCTTGAAATCGTTGCGAGCCTGACGCGCCTCGTACAGACCGTAGAGTTCGCGACCCTTGTGAAATAGCGGCGTCTCAGGCGAGTTCAGATATTTCGGTTCGCCGTGGTCGATGATTCGCCCGCCGAAGGCGAGCACCCGGCCGCGCGAATCACGAATCGGAAACATCAAGCGATCGCGAAACCGGTCATAGAATCCCGTCTGACGTTCCCCTCCGCGGGTGTCGCGCTCGATGATGAGGCCGGTCTGCAGCAGTCGGCGGCGCTCGTCCTCGCCCGTGCCGAGGCGCGTCAGCAGGGCGTTCCAAGAGTCCGGCGCATAGCCGAGGCCGAATTTCGATTCCGTCTCGGCGTCGAGTCCGCGCGCTTGGAGGTAAGCGCGTGCACGCGCGTTGTCCTTGAGATTTTGCTCGAAAAAGCGCGCCGCCGCGGCCATGAGCTCATACAGATCGACCCCGCCCGGATCACGGGTGCTTTGCGCCTCGCGCGGCAGCTCGAGACCGGCACGCTCCGCCAAATCGGCGATCGCCTCGGGAAATTCGAGCTTTTCGTATTGCATGAGAAAGCCGACGACCGTGCCGTGCGCGCCGCAGCCGAAGCAATGATAGAACTGCTTGTCGGGGCTCACCCAAAACGAGGGTGTCTTTTCGCTGTGAAACGGGCAGCAAGCCTTGTATTCGCGTCCCGCCTTTTTCAGCGAGACGCGCGCACCGACGATCTCCACGATATCGGAGCGCGCGACGACCTCATCGATGAAGCTCTGTGGGATGCGGCCGGCCATGGACCGCGCGCGGTCAAGCGCCGAGCTTGGCTTTGATCTTCGCCCCGACGGCGGCCATGTCGGCCCGCCCCTGCGCCTTGGCTTTGACGAGGTTCATGACCTTGCCCATGTCCTTGATGCTCGAAGCCCCGCTCGCCGCGATCGATTCGCCGATCAGGGCGTCGATTTCCGCCGTGCTCATCGCCGCCGGCAGGTAGGTCTGCAGCAAAGCGACCTCGGCCGATTCCTTTGCAACGAGATCGGGCCGATTGCCGGCTTCGAACTGGACCAGGGATTCCTTGCGCTGCTTGATCATCTTCTCGAGAACGGCGACGACTTGGCCGTCGTCGAGACTGATGCGCTCGTCGACCTCGCGCTGCTTGATCGCAGCCGTGAGCATGCGGATGACGCCGAGGCGTTCTTTCTCGCCGGCCCGCATCGCGGCCTTCATGTCATCGGTAATGCGCTCTTTGAGCGACATCAAGCAGCCGGAATCCAGCTTCAGTAGGGACGTGCCGCGGCGGCAGGCGGGGGACTCGCGGGTGCGCTGGCGCCGCCCATGCCGCGCATATTCTCGCGCGATAGGCGCTTCAGATGGCGTTTGACCGCAGCGGCCTTTTTCCGCTTACGCTCCTGGGTCGGCTTCTCGTAGAATTCACGGCGACGAAGCTCGGTGAGGACGCCCGCTTTTTCACAGGCACGCTTGAAGCGACGCAACGCGGCGTCAAAATACTCATTCTCGCGAACACGAACGCTGGGCATTCAAACCTCAATAATCAGGACTTAACCGCCGGCAATCGGCACCAGGGGGGCGCATTCTAATGGGCGCCCCTCGAAAAGGCAAAGATCGCGAGCGAGGACCTCTTTTTTCATGCGTGTGATCGGAATCGAAAGCTCTTGCGACGAAACGGCGGTGGCCGTCTTCGACTCCGAGCTTGGCCTGCTGGCGCATCGGCTCCACAGCCAGGTTGCAATGCATCAAGCCTATGGAGGCGTCGTGCCGGAACTCGCCTCCCGGGACCATGTCCGGCGCTTGCTTCCGCTGGTGCGGCAGGTTTTGGCGGATGCCGCCTCGGACCGCGATTCGATCGAGGGGATCGCGTACACGGCAGGTCCAGGCCTGATCGGCGCATTGCTGGTAGGCGCCGGGTTCGCGCGCAGTCTCGCCTACGCCTGGGGCCGGCCCGCCGTAGGGATCCACCATTTGGAAGGCCATCTGCTGGCGCCGCTGCTCGAGCCAAACCCGCCGGCCTTTCCGTTTTTGGCCCTGTTGGTCTCGGGCGGGCACACCCAGCTCGTGGACGTCGCGGGGCTCGGCCGCTACCGTATTCTTGGTGAATCCCTCGACGACGCCGCCGGAGAAGCCTTCGACAAGACCGCCAAACTGCTGGGTCTGCCCTATCCGGGTGGGGCGGCGCTCGCGCGCATCGCGCAGAGCGGCCGCCGCGGGCAGTTCACGTTCCCGCGCCCGATGCTCGATCGTCCCGGCCTCGAGTTCAGTTTCAGTGGCTTGAAGACCGCGGCCCTAGTAGCCTTGCGCGGCCGCGCCTTGGACGACCAGGTCCGCGCCGACATCGCGTTCGCGTTCCAAGAGGCCGTGGTCGCGACGCTCGTCGAAAAATCTCGGCGCGCATTGCAGCTCACGGGTCATCGCCGGCTGGTCGTGGCCGGCGGCGTCGGCGCCAATTTGGCGCTGCGCGAGCAGTTGCGCGCGCTCGGCAGCGGCAGCGGCGCGGAACTGTATTTTCCGCGACCGGAGTTCTGCACCGACAATGGGGCGATGATCGCGCTCGCCGGCTGCCTGCGGCTGCAAGCTGGATGGGTTCAGGCCCCAGCGGCCCCGGCTCGGGCGATTTGGGAGCTGGGGGACGATGCAAATCAGGGGGACTAGAGCTGCAATGGACAAGATTTTCATCCGCGCGCTGAAGGCCGAGGCGATCATCGGGATCTACGACTGGGAACGGCAGGTCAAACAGACCGTGCTCGTCGACATCGAGATCAGCGCCGATGTTCGCAAGGCCGCTCTGAGCGACTCGATCGACGACACGCTCAATTACAAACGCGTCGCAAAACGCGTGCTGGCGTTCATCGAGTCGTCAGGTTGCCGCTTGGTCGAAACGCTCTCGGAGCAGATCGCGATGCTGATTTTGGCGGAGTTCGAGGTTGCCGCGGTGCGAGTCGAATTGAGCAAGCCCGGGGCGGTCCGCAATTCCAAGGATGTCGGCGTCATCCTGGAACGCAAGCGCGAGGACCTCGCCGAGTGGCGCCGCCTCAACGCCGAGAAATGATGGCGTTCGGCGCGCCGCGAGGGCGGCGCGAATTCGCCGTAGCGCAGCTTTCATGAGCACCGAGTCGCTGTTTCCGACGCGCGTCTACTCAGCGCGCTTGCAGGCGCGGGGCCTGGACGCGCTCAACGACGCGTTGCTGCGCGAGTGCCGCCGTTTGCGCCTCGACGACACCGGTGGCCGGCGCTGGTCGGCGCTGAATTATCCCGGCGGCTACACCTCGTACAGCTCGGCCAACAAGATGCACACGGTCTCGCCGACGTTCGCGCAATTGCAGCGGCGTCTTTGGCCGCATGTCGCCAAGTTCGCGAAAGCGCTCGACCTCGATCTGTCCGGCCGAGCGCTCGAGATGACGGACTGTTGGGTCAACATCATGCCGCGCGGAACGAGCCATGGTCTGCATCTGCATCCCGCCTCGACGCTGAGCGGCACCTACTACGTGCGCACGCCGAAAGGCTGCCCCGGACTGAAATTCGAGGATCCCCGGCTCGACCGATACATGGCCGCGCCGCCGCGGCGCGCAGCCGCCGCGCGAGCCAACCGGCCCTGGGTGCTGATGCCGGTCGATACGGGTCGGCTCGTGCTGTTCGAAAGCTGGCTGCGCCACGAAGTTCCGGCGAATTCGGCGCGCGCCGAGCGCATCAGCATCAGCTTCAACTACAGCTGGTTCTAGCGCGCGTTGACGCCCCACCCGCGCGCGCCATGGCGGCTAATGATTCTCGCTACGTTCGATCATCGATCGGCGGCGTGCCGATTTTGCAAGCGCAGGCCCGCGCATGCCGGGGTAAACTCGAAGCCGCCATGAGCCGGTTTGAAAAATCGACATGACTCCCCTGGAACTGCGTGTTCTCCTCAAAGACCTCGCACTGCCGCCCGCCGGTCCGCTGATCGTCGGCGTCCTGGGTTTATTGCTCTGCTTGCGCCGACCGAGGATCGGGTTCGTGCTCTGCGCCGCAGCGATCGGCGGTCTGTGGCTGCTCGCGACACCGATCGTCGCCGATGCGCTCGCGCGCGCGATGGAGGCCTACCCGGCACTCGATCCGAGCAATTTGACGCCGGCGCAGAGCGAGGCGCAAGCGATCGTGATCCTCGGCGGCGGCGTGCGCCGCAGCGCGCCCGAAGTCGGCGGTGACGCGCCGAGCATAACGGTGGACTTGCGGCTCATCGAAGGCGCAAAGGTTGCGCGCGCAACGCACCTGCCGATCCTCGTCTCCGGCAGCCCCCTCGAGGCGAGGGCGATGCGCGATTTTCTCGCGAACGATCTCGGCACACCGGCACGCTGGCTCGAGGCCGCGTCGAGCGATACGCACGAGAACGCGCAGTTTTCGGCCAAGCTGCTGGCCGCGCAAGACATTCATCGCATCATCCTCGTCACTTCGAGCGCGCACATGGCGCGCGCGGTCGACGAGTTCACGGCGGCCGGCCTCGCCGTGACGGCGGCTCCTGCCGAGATGTGGACTTGGGACGAGCGCGGTGCGCTGCGATTCGTGCCGTCGATGGCGGCGCTCGACCGGTCGCGCACCGCGCTCTATGAGTGGAGCGGCAGGACTTTCCGCGCTCTGAAGAACTAAATGCTGCGGCCCCCGTCGACCGCGATGATTTGACCCGTGACGTACGGCGCGTCCTTCGCGAGGAACAACACGGTGCGTGCGATGTCTTGCGGCGTGCCGTAGCGCTTCAGTGCGGTCTTATCGATGATCTCCTTCTTCAGCGATTCATCGATGTTTTTCTCGGGCCAAAGCACCGGGCCCGGCGCGATGCCGTTGACGCGAATCTCAGGGCCGAGCTCGCGTGCGAGCGAACGCGTCAGCATCGCGAGACCCGCCTTGGCGGCGCTGTAGACTGGATGCCCCTTGAGCGGTCGCAGTCCATGAACGTCGATGATATTGATGATCAGGCCGCGACTGGCGCGCAGGCTGGGCGCAGCGGCCTGCGACAGAAATAGCGGCGCCTTGAAGTTGCTGCCGATCAAATCGTCCCATTGTGCGTTCGTGATCGTGCCGATCGGGGTCGGGTAGAAGGTCGACGCATTGTTGATCAGCAGGTCGAGGCATCCGAACGCGCTTAAGGTCGCTGCCAGCAGCTCGTCGGGCGCGGACGCCTCGAGCAGGTCCGCGCCATGAGTGACGATCGAATTCGCGCGCAGGCCGTTGAGTTCCTCGGCGAGCGCTATCGCCGCGCCGCTCGAGGAGCGATAATGAACCAGGACATTTGCGCCCGCGGCATGCAGCGCGCGCACCAATGCTGCGCCCACCCGCCGAGCGCCGCCGGTGATCAGGACCGCCCGGCCGCGAAGATCCGAACTCTCGATACTGGCTGTCATGCGAATGAACGATACCGGAAGTCCCGCACCACGTGAACCGACGCTGAGCCTGGAGGAGGCCGACCACAGCCGGCGCATGCGCGAGCGCGTCGTCGCGGCAATCGGCGCCGCCGGCGGCTGGCTGAGCTTCGAGCACTACATGGACCTGGTTCTCTACGCTCCGGGGCTCGGCTATTACAGCGCCGGTGCGCGCAAGCTTGGGAAGGACGGCGATTTCACGACGGCGCCGGAAATATCGGGGCTGTTCGGCGCCTGCGTCGCGCGTCAATGTGCCGAGCTGCTGGCGCGCCTCCCGGGCGCTTCGATACTGGAAGTCGGCGCCGGCAGCGGTACGCTCGCGGCCGATCTGCTCGAGCGGCTCGAGCGCGCCAATCAATTGCCGCAGCGATACCGGATACTCGAGATCAGCGCCGATTTGCGCTCACGCCAATGCGAGTACCTGCGGTGGCGCGTGCCGCAGCTGCTCACGCGCATCGAATGGCTCGATTCGCCGCCGGCTGAGAGCTTCGATGGCCTCGTCGTCGCCAACGAGGTGCTCGACGCGCTTCCCGTGAGCCGATTTTGCTGCACCGGCGCGGGCGTCGAAGAATTGGGCGTCGTGCACGAGAAAGGTGGTTTGCGCTGGGCGTCGCGGCACGCGAGCGCCGCGCTGGCGCAGGCCTGCGCGCAGCTCGCGGCCGCCGCTGGCCCGTGGGACGACGGCTATGTGTCGGAGTATTGTCCGCGCCTGCGCGCCTGGACCGCGGAAGTCACGCGCAGCTTGCGCGCAGGCGCGGTGCTTTGGTTCGATTACGGACTGCCGCGCGCGCACTATTATCTTCCGGAACGCAGCGAAGGCACCTTGCTCTGCCACTTTCGACACCGCGCGCATGCGGATCCCTTCCTGCACCCGGGATTGCAGGACATCACGGCCTGGGTCGATTTCACGGCCTTGGCCGAAGCCGGCGCCGCGGCCGGGTTCGAACTGGCGGGATATACGACGCAGACTTATTTTCTGGCCGGCACGGGAATCGATCGCGAAATGCAGGAAATGGCCGGCTCGGATGCCAATCGGCACGCGCGTCTCGCCAACGAGGCGCGCCGACTCATGATGCCCGGCGAGATGGGCGAGCGCTTCAAGGCGATGGCCTGGATGCGCGGCGTCGACGTCGAACTCTGCGGCTTCGGATTGCGCGATTTGCGCCACACGCTCTGATTCGAAGCACCCGGTGCTTCAGCCATCGCCGCGCGCGCTGTTCGCACGCAGTTGCGCGATCGCCGCGAGGCGGTCGCGTCGCAGATGCTCGGCGATTTGTGCCCCATTGCCGGCGGCGAGGATCTCGGGCGCAGGCTTGAGGCGCGCGGCCGCATCGCGCGCGGCGCTGAGATAGGCGCGCTGCGGATAGGGCCGCGACTCGAATCCGGTGCGCCCGCGAGAATCCGCTTCACAGGCGAGCAGCGCCTCCGCAAAACGCTGCGGCCGGCGGAATGCGTCCGCCTGCTCGAAGAACTCGAGTATCGTCGCAGGCCGCAACTCCTCCGCGCGATGCACGATGCCGTGAAACCGCGCGACGATCACCGCGAGGTCGCGAAATTCGCTCGGCACGCGCAAGCGCGCCGCCAGCGCTTCGATGAGCGCGACGCTGCGCTGCTCGTGACCGAGGTGACGCGGCCACTCGGCCGGCGGCGTGTTGCCCTTGCCGAGATCGTGCACCAGAGCGGCGAATCGCACCGTCGCAAGCGGACTCAAGGAGGCCGCTTGCGTGAGCACCATCAATGAGTGCACGCCCGTGTCGATTTCTGGATGCCATTCGGCCGGTTGCGGCACGCCGAACAAAGCGTCGATTTCCGGGAAGATCGGCTGCAGCGCGCCGCAACTGCGCAACACCTCAAAATATGCGCTCGGATCGGGCTCGCGCAGCGCCTTTTCCGTTTCCTGCCAGACCCGCTCGGGGACCAGGGCATCGATCTCGTGCGCCTCGACCATGGCACGCATCAGCGCGAGCGTTTCCGGCGCAATGCGAAATCCAAGCGGCGCAAAGCGCGCCGAGAAGCGCGCGACACGCAGCACGCGAACCGGGTCTTCGACGAAGGACTCGGACACGTGCCGCAATATTCGCGCCTCGAGATCGGCGCGGCCCCCGAAAGGGTCGACAAGGGCGCCGTCGTCGGCTTGTGCGATCGCATTGATCGTGAGGTCGCGGCGTCCCAGATCTTCTTCGAGCGTCACCTCGGGTCCGAAACGGACTTCGAAGCCCCGGTATCCCGGCGCGACCTTGCGTTCGAGGCGCGCGAGGGCGTATTCCTCATGAGTTTGCGGATGCAGGAATACCGGGAAATCACGCCCGACTTCCCGATAGCCGAGGCGCAGCATCTGCTCGCGCGTCGCGCCGATGACGACCCAATCGCGCTCCTTGACGCTGCGCGCCAGCAGCCCGTCTCGAACCGCGCCGCCAACCAGATACACTTGCATGCGTGAATAGTAGCAGCATCGTGCCAAAGCTCCGCGTCGCGCCGCGGGGCGCGGCGAAGGCCGCGGCACGGGCCGCGGCGATCCTGCTGAGCGCCTCGCTGGCGAGCGGCTGCTATGTATTGCAAGCTGCACGGGGCCAGGCGCAGATCATGCTCGAACGCAAGCCGATCGCGCGACTCGTCGCAGACCCCTCGACGCCGCCCGAGCTGCGCGGGCGGCTGCAGCAAGTCACCGCGATGCGCGATTTTGCGAGCCGTGAACTCGGGCTTCCTGACAACGGCAGCTATCGCAGCTATGCCGATGTCGGTCGCAGCTATGTCGTGTGGAACGTGTTCGCGGCCCCGGAATTCTCGGTCAAGGCCAAGCAGTGGTGTTACCCGATCGTCGGCTGCGTCGCTTATCGCGGCTATTTTGCCGAGCGCCACGCGCGCCGCTTGGCGGCGCGTTTGAGTGCCGAGAGGTACGATGTCGCGGTCGGCGGCGTCGCCGCGTATTCGACGCTGGGTCATTTCAATGACCCTATCTTAAGCACGATGCTCGGCTGGAACGACGTCGAGCTGGCCTCGATCGTGTTTCACGAATTGACGCATCAGCTGCTGTACGTGCCCGACGACTCGTCGTTCAACGAGGCGCTCGCAACCCTGGTCGAAGAGGAGGGCGTGCTGCGCTGGCTTCGCGCGCAAGGCCGCGAGAAGGACCTGAGCCGGTATTCACTGCAACGCCGCCGCTACACCGAGGTGACGAATCTGCTGATCCGCACGCGCGCCGATCTCGAGGCACTGTACGCCTCGCCCGTAGGGCTAGCGAGCATGCGCGATCGGAAGCGCGCCATTTTCGCCGCCTTGCGCGCCTCCTATGCGGCATTGGGCAGCGAGTGGCAGGGCCAGGGTCCATTCGACGAGTGGTTTAAAGCCGAGATCAACAACGCGCACCTCGTTTCGATCGCGACCTACGAGCGCTGCGTTCCGGGTTTTGCGCGCGAACTCGCGGCCGTCGACGGAGACCTGAGGCGCTTCTATGCGCGTGCGCGCGAGATTGCGCGCATGGAGCCGGCGGCGCGAGATGCCTTGGTTTGCGGTCCGGACTAGAAAAAAACGGTGCCGGCTAGGGGGCGATGCGCCCGGTCGCCGCGCGATCGCGGCTCAGGCGCGCGTTGTCCTCGTAGACGCCCAAGTATTGGCGTGCAATTCCCGGCATAGCGCGCGGTTTGATGCCGAGCCGCGCGAACCCGTCGTCGGTGCAAACGCTCATCATCGAGAGCGAGCGATAGTTGTCGCTCGAGAAGGGCCTGCCGGGCACGAAGTTCATCGCGAATGCGAGCGGGCGCGATACGAAATTGGGCAATCCGATGATGCGGCGACGCCGGCCCGTGATCGTCGCGACCAAGGCGACGATTTCCCGGAGCGTGTAGCGCTGCGGGCCGCCGAGTTCAAAGACCTTTCGGCTCCCGGCGAGGCCGTGCAAACAGCGCACGACCGCTTCGACGACATCGTCCACGTACACGGGCTGCATCACGGCATTCGGTTTGGTCAACGGAAATGCCAGCGGCAGAGCCGCGAGCATCGCCGCGAAGCGGTTCAGGAACGAATCTCCCGGACCGAAAATGACCGAGGGCTTGAAGATCGTCCAATCGACCGCGGCGCTGTCGGCCTGAATGATGCGTTCAGCTTCCCCTTTGCTCCTCAGGTAATAGCTCGGCGCATCGGTCGCCGCGCGAAGCGACGAGATCTGCAGAAAGCGCGTGACGCCCGCGGATTTGGCCGCCTGCAGCGCGCCGCGCGTGAGTTCCGTGTGAGTGCGCCTGAAGCCGCCGCCGCCGAAGCCGCGTTCGTTGAGGATTCCGATCAGATTGATGACGACGGCTTGTCCGCGAAAACGCTCGCTGAGGGCCGCCGGATCGTAGACGTCGCAGTTCTCGAGCGCGAGGCCCGGCAGCACGCGCAGATGCTTGTGCTGTTCGCGGTCGCGCGACAGTACCGTCACGCGGTGGCCCTCCTTGGTCAGGCGCGCAACGAGCCGGGTTCCGACGAATCCGGTGCCTCCAAGAATGCAGACTGACAGCGGTCGCATCGGCGTCAGCGCAGCGGAATCAAGAGTGCCGACGAACCGCGGCGCACGTTGAGTATCATGAAAGTGGCTCCCTTGGTGGCTTCGCGCAGGTCCTTGAGGTTGGCGATCGGGGTACGCCCGACGCCGACGATTCGATCATTGGCGCGCAGTCCCGCCTGCGCCGCCTCGCTGTTCTCCGGCAACGCCTTGACCAAAACGCCGCCGCCTTCGGCGTCGGCGAGTTCAACGCCTTCAAATGCCTTGTTGATCGCGCCCGCATTGGCGCCGTCGACATCGGAGCGTGCGGCGACCAGTGCCGAGAGCTTGATCGGCTTGCCGTCGCGCAATATGCCGAGCTCCACCTTGTCGCCGATGCGCAGCATGCCGATTCCGTTGCGCAGCTCCCCGGGACCCTTGATCGCCGTGCCGTTGAGCGTGGTGATGATGTCGCCGGTTTTTACGCCGGCGCGTTCCGCCGCGGAGCCCGGCGCGATCGCGGTCACGAGCGCGCCGGTCGCCTCGGTCAGGCCATATTCCTTGGCGATCTCGGGCGATACCGGGTAGATGTTGACGCCGAGGATGCCGCGCTTGACCTCGCCGTATTTGGCGAGCTGGTCGACGACGCCTCGAACCATGTTGACCGGAATCGCGAAGCCGATGCCGATATTGCCGCCGCTACGCGACAGGATCGCGGCGTTGATGCCGACGAGTTCGCCGCGCAAATTCACGAGCGCGCCGCCGGAGTTTCCCGGATTGATCGACGCGTCGGTCTGAATGAAGTCCTGGTAGCCATCCTCGTTGATGCCGGAGCGGCCGAGGGCGCTGACGATGCCGGCGGTGACCGTGTTCTGGAGGCCGAACGGATTGCCGATCGCGACCACATAGTCTCCGACCTCGAGCCGACTCGAGTCGCCGAGAGTGAGTGCGACGAGGTTAGGCTCCTTCGCCTGCAGCAGCGCGACGTCCGAGCCTTCATCGGTGCCGAGCACTTTCGCCTTGAATTCGCGATTGTCGAGCAGCGTGATCGTGATTTCGCTCGCGTTCTCGATCACGTGATAATTCGTGACGATATAGCCGTTCTTGGCGTCGACGATCACGCCCGATCCGGCGCTCTGAAACTGGCGCTCGCGCGGCTGCGCGTCCGGCGGCACTTCGAAGAAGCGCCTGAAGAACGGGTCGTCCAAGAGCGGATTGCGCCGGCCCGCCTGGTCCTTGATCGTGCCGGACGTCTTGATGTTGACGACCGCGGGCGACACGCGCTTGACCATCGGCGCGAGCGACGGCATGGGTGCCGCCTCGAGGCTCGGTGCCGGCAACGCCGAGGTCGCCGTCTGGCCCATTACGGGCAACGCCGACAGGCCTGCCGAAAACACGCAGCTCATCAATAGTGCGGTACCCAGATTCGGTCGAGTACGCAGATTCATTCTTGAGTCCTCACAAGCATGACGCCGGCCGCCGATCTTACACGGAAGATCGCGGCCGGCGTTTGAATGCGTTTCAAACTCGATCAGGCGGCTTCGACCGTGATGCGCTGCGCCTGCGGCTGGGCGACCTTCGGGATCGCGATTTCCAATACGCCGTTGACCGACCTTGCCTTGATGGCGCCGGTATCGGCCGAGTCCGGCAGGCTGAAGCGGCGTTGAAACTCGCCCTTGGTGCGCTCGATGCGCCGATAGCCTTCGCGGGCTTCTTGCAGCTGAGCTTCGCGGCGGCCCCGAACGGTCAACACGCCCTTCTCGGCGGTGATTTCGACGGCTTTCGGATCCACGCCGGGCAAGTCGATCTGCAGCAGGAACTGGTTGGCTTCTTCATGGATATCGACGGGCGGCAGCCACGCCCCCGGTTCCGCAGCGGTCGATTGCGGTGTGCTGAACAAGCGATCGATGTCTTTCTGGAGGCGGCTTAATGCGGACCTTCGGTTCGTAGCGTACGACGGTCATGATTTTTCAACTCTCCTAAGCTTGAGGATTTAAGTTCGCGTGAATCGCGCAACTCTTGCGCGGCTTCAAGAATTGGGATGCCCGCCGGAGATTTCAACGCCGCTTCGCATTCGCAAGCCGCTGTCAAGCACGCAAAATGTGAACAAGGTCACAAACACAACATCTTGAGATTAAGCTTAATCCCGCTTGACCTGGCGCTTGCTAAATGCAACGAGGTGATTTATCGAGAATAATACGTAACACATTGAAATAATGAAGTATTTTTGTACGATATTTGCCTGAAATATGTCTTGACGCTGGTTGCCATCGAGCCGTACCCTTTCGGCACTAACACAATATGTTGTGTTCAGTCATTCACCCGAAGACCGCGGAACAGGCGGCCATCGATCGACTTAGAATTACGGGGAGCAGCAGTAACGCCCATGAACACGGTGGTCAAAATTCAGCCAAAAGACGTAGGCAGCATTTCTTTTCAAGAAGCGTCGATGGACATCTGGGACAAGAAATACCGTCTGACAGCCAAGGACGGATCGCCGATCGACCAGTCGATGGACGATACCTATAAGCGCGTCGCGCGCGCCTTGGCCGACGTCGAGTCCGAAGAGGTGCGGCCGCAGTGGTACGAGTCGTTTCTGTGGGCATTGCGTCACGGCGCGATTCCGGCCGGGCGCGTCACCTCGAACGCAGGGGCGCTCGAGCACAAGCCGGCGACCTCGACGATCAATTGCACCGTGTCGGGCACGATCCGCGATTCGATGGACGACATATTGAACAAAGTCCACGAAGCGGGGCTCACGCTCAAAGCTGGCTGCGGAATCGGTTACGAGTTTTCGACTTTGCGGCCGCGCGGTGCCTATGTGTCGGGCGCAGGTGCATATACCTCGGGACCTTTGTCGTTCATGGATATCTACGACAAGATGTGCTTCACGGTCTCGTCCGCGGGCGGCCGGCGCGGCGCTCAAATGGGCACTTTCGACGTTGGCCATCCCGACGTGCTGGAATTCATCCGCTCCAAGCGCGAAAATGGGCGGCTGCGCCAATTCAATTTGTCGCTGCTGATCACCGACGAATTCATCACGGCGGTCAAGGCGGACACGGAATGGAAGCTCGCTTTCCCGTTGGGCATCAAGGAATACGAGGCCGACAGCCCGAATATCGACGACCCGTCGAAATTCGTCTGGCGCGAATGGCCGTACACCGACGGCTACGTTGCGAATGAAGAGGGCCTCGTCGCCTGCAAGATCTACAAGTCCCTGCCGGCGCGCCGCGTCTGGGACCTGATCATGTCCTCGACCTACGATTTTGCCGAGCCCGGCTTCATCCTCATCGATAAGGTCAATGAGATGAACAACAATTGGTGGATCGAGAGCATCCGCGCCACCAACCCCTGCGGCGAGCAGCCGCTGCCTCCATACGGATCCTGCTTGTTGGGTTCGGTCAATCTGACGAAATTCGTGCTCGACCCGTTCACCGACAACGCGCGCTTCGATTGGGAGACTTATCGCAAGGTCGTCAAGGTGTTCACGCGCATGCTCGACAACGTCGTCGAGATCAACGGATTGCCGCTCGCGCCGCAGCGCGACGAGATCACGCGCAAGCGGCGTCACGGCATGGGATTCCTCGGCTTGGGGTCGGCGATCACGATGCTCTGCATGAAATACGGGTCGAAGAAGTCGGTCGCCTTCACGCAGAACGTCTCGCGAGAAATGGCGGTTGCCGGCTGGGAGGCCGCACTCGAGCTGGCGCGCGAGAAAGGTCCCGCGCCGATCATGGACGAGGAATTCACGGTCACTCGCGAGATGCTGCGCAAGCGGCCGGAGATGGTCAAGGACGGTTGGCGCGTCGGCTCGCGCGTGCCGGGCCGCGTCCTGCATGCGCGCTACAGCCGCTACATGCAGCGCATCAGTGAGGCCGCGCCGGAATTGGTCGACGAGCTCGCCGAAGTCGGCGCGCGCTTCACGCATCACACGTCGATCGCGCCGACCGGAACAATATCGCTGTCGCTCGCCAACAACGCGTCGAACGGCATTGAACCGTCGTTCGCGCATCACTATTTTCGCAATGTGATTCGCGAGGGCAAGAAGTCCAAGGAAAAGATCGACGTGTTTTCGTTCGAATTGCTCGCCTATCGCGAAATGATCAATCCGCGCGCAATGCCGGTTTCACAGAGCGCGAGCGAGAAGCTGCCCGATTATTTCCTGTCGGCCGACGACATCGGACCGAAGGAGCACGTCGACATCCAGGCGGCCGCGCAGCTCTGGGTGGATTCCTCGATCTCGAAGACCGCCAACGTGCCGACCGATTACAAGTACGAAGACTTCAAGGACATCTATCTGTATGCCCACGGCCAGGGGCTCAAGGGCTGCACGACGTTCCGATTCAACCCGGAAGCTCATCAGGGGGTGCTCGTCAAGGAGGAGGACCTCAAGAACACGACCTACGTGTTCACGCTCGAGGACGGCACGGAAGTGGAGGCGCGCGGCGACCAGGAGATCGAGTACGACGGCGAATTGCACACAGCCGCGAATTTGTTCGATGCGCTCAAAGAAGGTTATTACGGGAAATTCTGACCATGGCCCAAATCAAGATTGCCAAGAAGATCACCAAATACCGCGTTCTGAAGCCGGAAACGAAAGAGGCCGCAGCGGCGCCGACCGCGCTCAAGACGCAAGACAACGTCATCTGGATGCACGAGAAGCTCGAGCGTCCCGAAGTCCTGATCGGCTCGACCTACAAGATCAAGACGCCGGTCTCGGATCACGCGATGTATGTGACGATCAACGACATCGTGCTCAACGAGGGTACACCGCACGAGCAGCGGCGTCCGTTCGAGGTTTTCATCAACTCCAAGAATCTCGATCATTTTCAGTGGATCGTTGCACTCACGCGGGTCATATCGGCGGTCTTTCGCAAAGGCGGCGATACGACTTTCCTCGTCGACGAACTCAAGGCGGTGTTCGATCCGCGCGGCGGCTATTGGCAGCCCGGCGGCAAGTTCATGCCTTCGACGATCGCGGAACTCGGCTACGTCATCGAACGGCACCTGCAGTCGATTGGATTGCTGAAGAAGCCGGAGCTCGATGCGCATCAGCGCAAGCTCGTCGACGAGAAGCGGGCGGAATTCGAGGCGCGCACCAAACAGACGGACGCGTTCGCCAAATCGCACTTTCCCGAAGGAGCGCAGCTTTGCCCCAAATGCAGCACGGCCGCGGTGGTGATGCTGGACGGCTGCAAGACCTGTCTGAATTGTGGCGACTCGAAGTGCGGATAGGGCGCCGATAATCAAGCGATCCCGGTTCGCGGCGGCGCTTGGCTTGGTCGTCGCCCAGCTCGCGATCGCCGCATACGCGAGCGGGGCCGAAGTGGCGGGCGCCGCTGCGTCGGACGCCGCCGCGCCCGCGACTGCGACCGCTGCGGCCGGGGCCGGGGCGTTTGCACGTCCCACTGAACTCGAGCCGGACGTTCGATTCTGGATCCGCGTCTATACCGAGGTCACGACCGACCAGGGCTTGCTGCACGATTCGTGGAATCTCGACCTCGTCTATGAGGTGCTGAGATTCGAGCCCGAGCTGTCGCCACGCGCGCGCGAGCGGCGAGTCGAAGAAGCGAAGGCGCATTACGCGGCGATGCTGCGCCGGTTCGCCGCCGGTGCGGCGGCGCCCGGTGCGACCGCCGATCTGAGCTTGCATGAGAGGCGGATCTTGCATGCCTTTGGCGAGAAGCCCTCGCCGCGGCAATTCATCGACGCGATCGATCGCATCCGCTTCCAGCTCGGGCAAGCGGACCGGTTCCACGAAGGCTTGATACGCGCCGCGGCTTGGGAACGCCACATCGCGCACACCCTGGCGCATGGCGGTGTCCCCGAGGAAATCGCGGCGCTCCCGCACGTCGAGTCATCGTTCAACCCCGCGGCCTACTCGCGGGTCGGTGCCGCGGGTTTGTGGCAATTCATGCCGACGACCGCTCGGCGCTACATGCGCGTCGACAATCTCGTCGACGAACGACTGGACCCGTATCGCGCAACCGAGGCGGCGGCGAACCTCATGCTCTACAACTATCGGCTCGTGGGGACGTGGCCGCTGGCCGTGACCGCCTACAACCATGGTCCCGGCGGATTGCGGCGCGCGCAAGAGGAACTCGGCACGAGCGACATCGCGGTGATCGTCAAGCAATTTCAAGGCGCGACGTTCGGATTCGCGTCGCGCAATTTCTATGTCGCATTCCTGGCGGCGCTCGACGTGGATCGAAACGCGGAAAAGTATTTCGGGCCTATCGCGCGCTTGCCCGATGCCGAGAGCGTGACCGTCGATTTGCCCGACTACGTCCCGGTCGAGACGGCGGCGAAGGCATTCAAGATCGACATGGGCGCATTGCGGGTGCTCAATCCCGCGCTGCTCGCACCGATCTGGAACGGCTCGCGCTTCGTGCCGCGCGGCTATGCGCTGCGCGTGCCGGGCACACCTACCGAGCCGGAGATTGCGGCGGCCATTGACGGAATTCCCGCGAATCTGCGCTATCTCGGCCAGCGCGGCGACGACACGCATCGCCTGCGTCGTGGCGAGACGCTGGAATCGGTGGCGGCGAAGAGCGGCGTGGGGCTGCCGCGCCTGCTGGCCGTCAACGGCTGGACGAGCGCGCCGGAACTGCAGCCTAAGCAGCTGCTGCGCATGCCGCTGCCCCCGACGCGGGCCGACAAGGGATCGGCGAACACCGTGCTGGCCGCGGTCCCGACGCGTCTCTCAAAGGTCTCTCTCGAAGGGCCTCAAGTCGCGCATGCGGCGGCGGTCCCGAAGGAGCCGGTCGAAGAACGCCAAACGGAAGCGGCGGCCTTGCTGCCTGCGGCAACGCCGACCAGCAATACCGATCCGAGCGATTACAGCGTCGGGGCCGACGGTCGGGTGGTCGTTCAAGCCGAAGAGACCCTCGGACATTTTGCCGACTGGTCCGGAGTCACGCCCGAGGAGCTGCGCCGCCTCAATCACCTCAACAAAAGCGCAAGTGTGAGCCTGGGGCGCAAGTTCAAGCTGAGTTTGACGCGAGTCGACGCCGCACATTTCGAGGCCGCGAGGCGCGATTATCATCGCGATCTGCAGGATGCCTACTTTGCCACGCATCGGATTGCGGCGACGCAGGACTACACGGTCAAGCGCGGCGATTCATTGTGGACGATCGCGCACGGCCAAGCCGATTTGCCGATTTGGCTCGTTGCTCAGTACAACCCCGATGTGGATTTCGGCGACATGCGCCCGGGAACGAGCATTACGCTGCCGCAAGTCGAGCCGATCAATCGACAATGAGGCCTCGCGACCGCGCGAACGCCGCGAGCGCAGGAAGGCTGGCGCGAATCGGCTCGAAATCGACGAGCTGCGCGTCGAGGCCGCGAAAATGCAGCGTCAATCGCTCGGCCGCAGCCAGACGCTTGAGCAGGTCGGCGCTCAGAGCGAAATAAGCCGTTTGACCCCAAGGAACCGCGGACGCATAGGCTTCGAGCCCGAGTCGCGGCGCCTCGAGGATCGACAAGGGCACGACGGCGTCGTCGAGACTCAAGCTGACGGCGGCGGGGCTCGTGATGTCGCCGACCGCCCGGTCGTTGCCCGGCGCGACGTGCATCCAGAGGCCGTAGCGAATCTCGCCCATGCGATCCCATTCGACCGGACCCAAATAGGCGAAACTCGAACGCTTGCCGACGTTGAGCACGCCCGTCTCGACGAACTCGATCGGGGCTTGCAGCGTCGCGATCGTGATTCCCGTACGCTCGTCGAGGTTTTCGATTGGTTCGCGCGCCCTTGGGCCGGCGCAACCGGCAATGTGTCCGGCCGCTGCGAGCACGGTTGCGACGGCCATGGCGGCTATAAGGTTCGCGCTCGCTGGTCCGTGCTGCATGGTTCCTAAGTATATCGGAGACGTGAGCCATGCCCGATTATGTTGCACGGGCGACACGCTATAATCGCAATCATGAGATTTTTTCTAGGGCTGATTGCCTGCCTATTGGTCCATTCGAGCGCTTGTGCCGATGCGCTGGGTGCCGCCGATCGCGTGGTCGTCTACAAGGCTGCGCACAAACTCTACTTGTACCTTGGTGAGCGGCTGCTCGGCGAGTATCGGGTCGCGTTGGGCTTGAATCCCCATGGGCAAAAGGAGCGCGAGCACGATTTCCGAACGCCCGAAGGCCACTACAATCTGGCGCGGCGCAATACGCGCAGCGAATATTTCCTCTCGATTCAAGTTTCCTATCCAAACAAGGACGACGAAGTCCGCGCGCACAAGAAGGGCTGGGCACCGGGCGGCGCAATCATGATTCACGGGCTGCCCAATGCGCCGCGCCATGCGCCGGCTTATTACTCGACGACCGATTGGACCGACGGCTGCATCGCGCTGTCGAACGCCGATATGGTCGAGGTGTGGATGCGGACACAGGACAATATCCCGATCGATATTTTCCCGTGAGGGGCCCGCATGGAAACTGAAATTCTCTCGTCGGACATGGTCGACGCGCGCGTCGCGCCGAAAGGCAGTCTCGAGCATCTGTCGCAGCAGGAAATCGCGAAGCTCCTCGATTCCGGACAGGGCGGTCTGTACCCGCTGTTTCGCCAGTGCGCGCTCGCGGTGCTCAATTCCGGCAGCAATATCGACGACTCCCGGCTGATATTCGAGAAGTATCGGGACTTCGATCTGCGCATCGTGCGCCAGGCGTGGGGCATCAAGCTCGAGATCAAGAATGCGCCGGCGGCGGCCTTCGTCGACGGGGTCATGATCAAGGGATTGAAGGAACACCTGTTCGCGGTGCTGCGCGACGTGGTGTTCATTTCGAACGAAATCATCGAGAGCGGGCGCTTCGACTTGACCGCATCGGCGAGCATCACGAACGCCGTATTCCATATCCTGCGCAATGCCCGCATCCTCGAGCTGCAAATCAGACCCAATTTGGTCGTCTGCTGGGGCGGCCATTCGATTTCGCGCGAGGAGTACGACTACACCAAGAAAGTCGGCTACGAACTTGGGTTACGCGGCCTGGACGTGTGCACCGGCTGCGGCCCCGGCGCGATGAAGGGCCCGATGAAGGGCGCGACCATCGGGCATTCCAAGCAGCGCATCCACAACGGGCGCTACTTGGGGTTGACGGAGCCGGGCATCATCGCGGCCGAGCCGCCCAACCCGATCGTCAGCCAGCTCGTGATCATGCCGGACATCGAGAAGCGCCTCGAGGCCTTCGTGCGCCTCGGTCACGGCATCGTGATCTTCCCGGGCGGTGCCGGAACCGCCGAGGAAATCCTTTATTTGCTCGGCATCCTGCTCGAGCCAGCCAACAGTGAAATGCCGTTTCCGGTCGTGTTTACCGGGCCGGCCGCGAGCGGCGAATATTTCAAGCAGATACACCGTTTCATCGGCGCAACGCTCGGCACCGCCGCCCAGGCGCGCTACCAGATCATTCTCGACGATCCGGCCAGCGTCGCCCGCGCGATGGTGCAGGGCATGGCACAGGTGCGCGATTATCGCCGGCAGGCGTCGGATTCCTTCGGCTATAACTGGCTGCTGAAGATCCCGCTCGAATTCCAGCAGCCTTTCGACGTGAATCATGCATCGATGAGCGCACTGCGATTGTCGCCGGATTTGCCGCTGCACGAACGCGCGGCCAACCTGCGCCGCGCGTTCTCCGGAATCGTCGCCGGCAACGTCAAACCGTATGGAATAAGTGCAATCGAGCGACACGGACCGTTCGAGCTGACCGTCGATCGCTCGATCATGGAGCCGCTCGAGCAGGTCTTGATGTCGTTCGTGTCGCAGGGCCGCATGAGACTCCCCGGGGCCGAATACATCCCCTGTTATCGGCTGGTCGCATGAGCACTAGTCCCATGAACGATGGGGCGCGCATCCGCTATCGCTTCGACCTGCCGGACGGGTCGCAAAGGGTCTTCGATTTCCACTTCGATGCGAAGGACTTCCGGATGACGAATCCGGCTCCGGCCGAGCCGCCGTTTTGGACCGAACTCGAATTCAACAAGTGCGCGAATTGTCCCTTGAATTCCGAGGAGCATCCGCATTGCCCGCCGGCGCTGCAGATGGCCGACGCCGTCGAGCGGCTCGGTGCCCTCGTTTCTTTCGATACGGTCGGCGTCACCGTCGTCCAATCCGAGCGCACGGCTTATGCGGAAATCTCTGCGCAGCAAGCGTTATCCTCGGTGCTCGGGCTCATCATGGCGACCTCGGGATGCCCGTGGACCGACCTGCTTCGTCCAATGGCGCGATTCCACCTGCCCTTCGCGAGCGATGCCGAAACGGTCTATCGCATCGTGACGATGTTTCTGCTCGCGCGGGAACTCGTCGGCGCGGACGGCAAGACGGGATTCGAATCACTCGATGCGCTCTACAAGAGCCTGCACGTGGTGAATCGCGACATGTCGCGGCGGCTCGGGGCGGCGACGCGCACCGATCCTGCGCGCAACGCAATCGCTCTGCTCGACAGCTATACGACGTTGCTGCCGGCGGCGATCGCGAGTTCGCTCGATGAGCTGCGGCCTCTGTTCGAGTCGTGGAAAAACCCGAAGCAGAACACCATTTAACTCAACGCGGCCTTCACTGAGATCCAGATCGCATTGCGCGGTTTATTCGCTCCAAGACGCGGGGTCGCTTGTGACACAGTTCCTGTCGATGGATTTGCGCGCGACTTACTGTGACTCATCGAAACCAGGCGAAGGCGATGACCGATTCAAAAAGTCCAAGTCGATACCACGGCGTAGACCGCCGCGCTCCCGGCGCGGATCGTGACGCCCCGGGCGGCTCTCGCGACGGACCGGTCAATTTGCTGAAGCGCGGCGAAAAGATCGGCGGCCGCCACGGAGCGATCACCAACTCGCTCTACAGCTGGCACAGCTACAAGAATTGGGCCGACAAAATGAAGGGCAGCTGGGAAGAGAAAAAATAAGCGCGGGCGCCCGTGGCGCTACGCCGTTACCCCGAGAACATCCGACTGGCGCACACCGGCCGCGTCGATCTCCTTTTCCTTCAGCCATGCGAGCAGCGAGACCCAGTCCTCCACGTCCTGAGCCACCGTGTACGGTTTCATCTCGTGAATGCTCAGCCCAAGTTCGGCGGCGCGCACGTAGTTCTGAGAGTCGCGCAGGGTCGCGATGATCGGAATCCGCAAGCTGCCGAGGAAGCGCATCAAGGACTGATAGATCAAGGTGTTGCGCTTCACCCGGTTCGCGACGACTCCGATCCGATTTTCCTCGCGGCGAATCTTCGCGATCAACAGCAGGTCCGCGATACACTTCGAGCAGGCGTGGATGTCGATATCCGATGGCAAGACCGGCACGATGATTGCGTCCGCATTCTTGGTGATGTCGGGAAGATCCTGCGGGGGCAGCGCGGCCGGCGTGTCGACGATGACGTGTCCGGCGTCGGGCGGAATGCGCAGGTGCCAAGCGCGCGTCACCCGCGAATTTCGTTCGAACGCTGCGATACCGTGGATAGCCGGCTGCTCGGGGGTGCGCTTCTTGAGCCACCGGCTGCTCGAGGCCTGCGGGTCGTTGTCGGACAGCAGAGGATGATCGCCATGACTCGCAAAATAGCCCGCGAGATTGGTTGCGATCGTCGTTTTACCTGAACCGCCCTTGGGATTCAGTACTAGGATCCGCTGCATTGCCGACAGCGTACGCAGGCCCTGGTCGGCTGGCAAGTGACGCGGTTGTGAGACGACTCACGCAACCGGGCTCTGAAGTCTGCCTACAATTCGCCCCGTATGGAGTGGGTGTTACAGCTGATCGACGAGTTCGACGACGTCTGTGCGGTGTGGCGCCAGTGGTGGCTGCGCGCGGCGCCCGAAATGGCCGCGGTACTCGCCGGGTGCTGGGGCGTCCTCGTGTTTGCGCTGTCGAGCTTAGTGGGACCGAAGACGGTTTCGCTGGCGGCCTGCGCGATCGCGCTGAGTTCGAGCGTTGCGCTGTCGGTGCAGCGCCGCTTTGCGGGGTACAATACGCCTTGATTCCTCGCGCGAGCCGCTGCCATGCGCCGTCCCATCTTGGTTTGTCTGCTCGCACTGCTCGCGGCGTGCGGCACTAATTCGCCCGCCACGCCGCCGGCAGCGACCAAAGCGCTGGAAATCGTCGAGCTTCAGCCCGGAACCGGCAGCGAGATCGCGCCCGGGCAAACCGCGGTCGTGAATTATACGGGCTGGCTCTATGAGGCGAGCGCGGCCGAAACCAAGGGCCGACAATTCGACAGTTCGGTCGGCAGCGGTGCGCCGCTGCGCTTCAAGCTCGGCGGCGGTGAAGTCATCAAGGGTTGGGACCAGGGCGTGCCGGGGATGAAGATCGGCGGCAAACGGCGATTGACGATCCCGCCCGATCTCGCTTACGGCGACGGCGGCGCAGGTCCCATTCCGCCCGGTGCGACGCTGGTATTCGACGTCGAATTACTCGCGGTCGAATGAGCTCCTCGCCACGAGCCGGGCGGCGAGTGCGAATCGCGGGGCCGGCGGGCGAGATCGAAGCGATCGTCGAGGATGCCGCAACGCCCGAATCGGGCGCGTTGGCTAGAAGCTCCTGCGCCGTCGTTTGCCATCCGCATCCGCTATTTGGCGGAACCATGGACAACAAGGTCGTGACGACGCTGGCCCGCGCGCTCCAGCAATGCGAGATCCCGACCGTGCGCTTCAACTTCCGCGGAGTCGGTGCCAGCGCCGGCACATTCGATGACGGTCTCGGTGAAACCCTAGATCTCGCGGTCGTCGCCGACTGGGTGAGCCGCCGTTGGCCCGAACGCGCTTTGGTTGCGGCGGGATTTTCCTTCGGTGCGTATGTCGCGATGCGACTGTCGGCCACACGAGCGCTCGGACGGCTCATCACGGTCGCGCCGCCGGTGACGCGATTCGATTTTTCGGGTTTTACGGGGCCGCCGTGTCCCTGGCTCGTCGTTCAGGGCGACGCCGACGAGGTTGTCGATCCGGTTGCGGTTGCGGCGTGGGCGAAGAGCCGCAAGACGCAGCCGCACCTCGTCATGCTGCCCGGAGTCGGGCATTTCTTCCACGGGCACCTGTCGGAGTTGCGCGACACGGTGTTGCGCGAAATCCGGAGCGGCCGAGAGGCATCAACCGCTCCGGCTGCGAAAAAGGCTTAGTTCACGAATTCCTTGAGCGACTTCAGTGCGGCAATACGCACCTTCTTGCTCGCTGCCTTGGCTTTGAAGATCATCTTTTCGCCGTTGAACGGATTGATGCCTTCGCGCGCCTTGGTTGCGGGTTTCTTCACGACTTTCAGCTTCAGAAGGCCGGGCAGAGTGAACAACCCATGGCTGCGAAGACTCTTCTTGATCACGGCGGACAGTGAATCAAAAACAGCTCCGACTTGCTTCTTGGAGAGCTCTGTTTCCTTCGAAATGCTAGCAAGAATTTCAGACTTGGTCGGTGCTGCATTCTTTTTCGCCATTTTAAATCTCCTACTGGTGTTTCCGAACGCGGGCTTCATTTTGCCCACAATTGCAACTCGGCGCCGAAAATAACATAGAAAAAAGCCGATGTTTAGCGCAAATGCGAAATTTTTTTTCGAGCCAGCGCGCGCGCGAGCCTGGATTTCAAGGCTGAAGCGCCCATGGGCGGCAAGTCAGCGCAGCAGGATCAACAAGGCGCCGATTGCAATCGACACCCAGAGCATCGAAAAATCGACTTGGCCGATCGGCGGAATCAGCCGGCGCACCGGCTTCAATACGGGTTCGCACAACTGCGCCGGCAAGCGGGATCCGGGTGCATATCCACCCGGCGTCACGAGGCTCATGATCCAATACAACAGCAGCGCAAACAGGTAGATATCGAGCACCAGCACGATCAGACTCACGAGGGTGAGGCGCAGGAACCCGAGCCAATCGATGATTGCGGCACCACTCAACGCGAGCATCGCGCCGCTGCGCACGCAGGCTGCGGCAAGCGCCGCGACGACGGTGGCCGTATCGATCTTCCCGATCGGCGGCAACAGACGGCGCAAGGGCAAAATCAACCAGTTAGTGACGCGAACGATTGCATCGGCGATCGGATCGCGAAAATCCGCCCGCGATAATTGGCACATCAACCTCAGCACGAATGCCAGTGTCAACAGCCACAGCAGGGTGTCGACGACGAATCTAATCGCTTCCATCTGAACGCCTCATGGAGCCCCATACTCGGCCGCGAGTTCTGCGGAGCGCCTGTCGGCTGCCGCTACGGCGCCTGCGACGATACCACGAAGATCCGCGGCGTCGAGAATGGCGAGCGCGGCGGCGGTCGTGCCGCCCTTTGAGGTCACCTGCTCGCGCAGCACGGCGAGCGAGTCGGGCGACTCGTTCGCCATTTGCGCCGCACCGAGGGCCGTTTGCATGGTCAGACGATGCGCAACCTCGGGCGCGAGGCCGAGTTCGCGCGCGGCTGCCTCGAGCGCCTCCATGAATAGGAAGAAATAGGCGGGACCGCTGCCCGACAATGCGGTCACCGTATTCATTTGGCTTTCCCGATCAACCCAGACCGTGATGCCGACCGCGGCCAGAACCGACTCGGCGAGGGCGCGATCGGCCGAACCGACGGCGGGCGGCGCATACAGCCCGGTCGCGCCACAACCGCATAGCGCCGGCCGATTCGGCATTGCGCGCACGATCGATCTGCCGCGTCCGAGCCAGGCTAGAAGCGAGGCATGCGGAATCCCGGCGGCCACCGAGACGATCAAGGGGGCAGGCTCACCGAGATGCAGAGCCACATCGGTCGCAACCTCGCGCATTACCTGCGGCTTGACCGCCAGCACCAGCACCGTGGCATCTTGCACTGCACTCGCACCGTCCGGCGCGGCCACGACGCCGAATTCGCGCGTGAGCTTCTGCAGTTGGGCGCGATTCGGGTCCGCGACAAAGATGCGAGCGGGCTGAAGCCCGCGGCCGATCAAGCCGCCGATCAAGGCTGCCGCCATGTTTCCGCCCCCGACGAAGGCGAGCTTGCGAATGTCGATCATCTTCATCCTCCAGTGTCGTTCAACGTGCGCCGAACAATGCCGTGCCGATGCGAACCTGCGTCGCGCCCTCGGCGATCGCCACCTCGTAATCGGCACTCATTCCCATCGACAGGGTGTCGAGCCCCAGTCCCAAAGCATTCAACTCGTCCTTCAATTCACGCAGTCGCGCAAACAGGGGGCGCTGCGCCTCTTGGTTTTGCTGGGGCGGCGGCACGCACATCAATCCGCGCAGCTTGAGGCGTGGCAATTCGGCGATGCGCTGAGCCAGTTCTGCGAGCTCGGCTGGCGGGAGCCCGCCCTTGTTCGGTTCGGGCACGAGCGCAACCTGAATACAGAGGTTCAGCGGGGGAGCATGAAATGGCCGCTGCTCGGAGAGGCGGCGCGCCGCTGAATAGCGATCCAGGCTGTGCACCCAATCGAAACGCTCGGAAATCGCCCTGGTCTTGTTCGATTGGAGCGCCCCGATGAAGTGCCATGTGAGGCCCGCCGCAGCGGCCCCACCCTCGCGGGGCGCCTCGTTGCGGAGCGCTTCGATCTTGGCCAGGGCTTCCTGCAGATAGTTTTCCCCGAAATCCGTGACGCCCGCCGTGGCGGCCGCCCGCACCAATTCGGCACTCTGCGCCTTGCTGACCGCAATTAACGTCACGGCAGCGGGGTCCCGGCCGGCGATTCGTGCGGCTCGATCGATCCGAGATCGGACTTCGGACACGAGCAGCGCTAAATTTTGCGGACCAATTAACATATTGGGTGAGGACACCCTCTTATATACTGCCCGGTGTTGACAAGTTTCGAATTAGGAGCCGTTGATGGCGGTTGATATCGCGCAGCTTCTCGCCTTTGCGGTGAAGAACAACGCGTCGGATTTACACCTCTCGGCAGGCGTACCGCCCATGATTCGTGTCGACGGCGATATGAAGCGCATCAACATGCCGGCGTTAGTGCACAAAGAGGTGCACAGCATGGTGTACGACATCATGAACGACAAGCAGCGCAAGGCGTTCGAAGAGTTCTACGAAACCGACTTTTCATTCGAAATACCCAAGCTGGCGCGCTTTCGCGTCAACGCCTTCAACCAAAACCGCGGCGCCGGGGCGGTGTTTCGCAATATTCCGTCCACGATCCTGTCGCTCGACGAATTGAACGCTCCCAAGGCTTTCAGGGACTTATGCATGCTTCCCCGGGGCCTCGTGCTGGTGACCGGGCCGACCGGATCCGGCAAGTCGACCACGCTCGCGGGCATGGTCAACCACTGCAACGACAACCGTCCCGATCATATTATAACCATCGAGGATCCGATCGAGTTCGTGCACGAGAGCAAACGCTGTCTCGTCAATCAACGCGAAGTCCATCGCGACACGCTCGGATTCAGCGAGGCGCTGCGCTCGGCGCTGCGCGAGGACCCCGACGTCGTGCTGGTCGGCGAAATGCGCGACCTCGAAACGATTCGCCTCGCGCTCACCGCCGCGGAGACCGGTCACTTGGTCTTCGGCACGCTGCACACGAGTTCCGCGGCCAAGACGATCGACCGCATCGTCGATGTGTTTCCCGCGGCCGAAAAGGAGATGGTGCGCGCCATGCTGTCCGAGAGTCTGCGTGCCGTCATTTCGCAAACGCTGATGAAGAAGGTCGGCGGCGGGCGCATTGCGGCGCACGAAATCATGATCGGCACGCCGGCGATCCGCAACTTGATCCGCGAAGGCAAAATTGCCCAGATGTACTCGGCCATCCAAACCGGCCAGGGCCAGGGCATGCAAACTCTCGATCAGTGTTTGCAGGACCTGGTGACCAAGGGAGTTGTCAGCCGCGAAGAGGCGCGCTACAAGGCGCAGAACAAGGACAGCATCTGATGGAGCGCGAACAAGCCATACGGCTCATGCAAGACCTGCTGCGGCGCATGGTCGAAAAGAAAGGTTCCGACCTGTTCATCACGGCGGGATTTCCGCCCGCGATCAAGGTCGACGGTGAACTGCGTCCGCAATCGGACCGGAGTCTGACCGCGGAGCAAAGCGCCGGTTTGGTGCGCGCGATCATGAACGATCGGCAAACCAAGGAGTTCGACTCGACCAAGGAGTGCAATTTCGCGATCGCGCCGCCCGGCATCGGCCGATTCCGCGTGAGCGCCTTCATCCAGCAAGGCTGCACCGCCGCGGTTCTGCGCACCATCAATGCGAAGATCCCGACGCTCGAGGAACTCGAATTGCCGTCCGTGCTCAAGGATGTCGTGCTCTCGAAGCGCGGCTTCGTGATCTTGGTCGGCGGTACCGGCTCCGGCAAGTCGACGTCGCTCGCGGCGATGATCGGCTATCGGAACGAAAAGACCCGCGGCCACATCGTCACGATCGAGGACCCGGTCGAGTACGTCCATCCGCACAAGGGGTGCGTGGTCACGCATCGCGAGGTCGGCGTCGATTGCGAGAGTTGGCACCTCGCGCTGAAGAACACCCTGCGTCAGGCGCCCGACGTCATCCTGATCGGCGAAATCCGCGACCGCGAGACCATGGAATACGGCATTCAATTCGCCGAGACGGGGCATCTGGTTCTCGCGACGCTGCACGCCAACAGCTCGAACCAGGCACTCGATCGCATCATCAATTTTTTCCCCGAGGAGCGCCGCGAGCAACTGCTCATGGACTTGAGCTTGAATATCCGCGCCTTGATTTCGCAGCGCTTGATTCCGCGCGAAACGGGCGCCGGGCGCGTCGCCGCGATGGAGATCATGCTGCAGTCGCCGTTGATCTCGGATTTGATCTTCAAGGGCGACGTCACCAAGATCAAGGACGTGATGTCGCGTTCGAATCGCATGGGTATGAAGACCTTCGATCAGGCGCTGTTCGAACTCTACGAGGCGGGATTGGTTTCGTACGAGGATGCGCTGCGCAACGCCGACTCGAAGAATGAGCTGCGTCTGCGCGTCAAACTGGAAAGCAAGCGCGAGATGAAACAAGCCGAAGAGGGCGGACAGTCGCTGCAGATTGTCGAGGAAGAAGAAGGTCAGGTTTTCTAGCGTATGTCGGCCGCCGATCCATTGGTGACGATGAATACGAAGCCACTGTTTCAGTTGATGGTGGATAAGAAGGCTTCGGATCTGTTTTTTACCTGCAATGCTCCCGTTAAAATCAAGATCGAGGGCAAGATCTTCCCGGTCAACAAGCAGGTGCTGACGCCCGAAACGGTGCGCCAGGCGGCCCTCGGGCTCATGACCCAGGATCAAATCGAACATTTCAACGAAGAGCTGGAGATCGATTTCGCGATTTCAGAGCTTGGGCTCGGCCGCTTTCGCGTCAACGTGTTCTATCAGCGCGGATATCCGGCCATGGTACTGCGCTACATCACGGCGGAAATGCCCAGGCTCGAGGACCTCGGCATGCCCGAGGTGTTCAAGGAGCTCGTGATGCTCAAGCGCGGACTCATCCTGATGGTGGGCGCCGCGGGCGCCGGAAAATCCACGACGCTGGCCGCGATGATCAATTTCCGCAACGAGACCTCGTCGGATCATATCCTCACCATCGAAGATCCGATCGAGTTCTTGCACTCCAACAAGAAATCGATCATCAACCAGCGCGAGGTCGGCCTCGACACCAAGTCGTTCGCACGCGCCTTGCGCAGCGCGGTGCGCAGCGCGCCGGACGTCATTTTGGTCGGTGAAATCCGCGACCGCGAGACGATGGAAGCGGCCTTGGCACTTGCCGGGACCGGCCACTTGTGCATCGCAACGCTGCACGCGAACAACTGCGCCGAAACGCTCGATCGCATCATCAACATGTTTCCGCGCGATCAGCACAACCAGATCTTTCTGGACCTCTCGCAGTACCTGCGCGCGATCTTGTCGCAGCGCCTGGTGCTCGCCAAGAACGGTAAGCGCGTCGCCGCCTCCGAGGTCATGGTCAATACACCGTATATTTCCGAACTCATCAAGAAGGGCGACGTGATCGGCGTCAAGGAAGCGATCCGCACGGGCACCGAGCGCGGCATGCTGAGCTTCGACAGCTCTCTATACAATCTGGTCCGAGAAGGGCGCATCGAAATGGAAGAGGCGCTGTCGAGCGCGGACTCGCGGACCAACCTCGAAGCCAAGATCAACTTCGGCTGAAGTTGGCCGGATCGCTGGCGTTCGGGTCGAGGTCGGCACGCGCCGGCGCGCAACTCGCGATGTCCTCGAAGCGGCCCGCATCGAAGGGCGTCAGGTTGCGCTCGAATTCCCGGCTGCAGACGTCCCAACCGGAGCGCAGCGCACGGTCGCGGCACGCTGCGGGGTTCACTAGAAGGGCGCGCTCGGCGGCCCTGCCCAGGTTCTCGTCGAGCGCGCCGGTGATGCCGTCCTCGACGACATCGATGGGTCCGGTGACCGGATAGGCGGCGACCGGCACTCCGCAAGCCATCGCTTCGAGATTCACGAGCCCGAAAGTGTCGGTGCGGCTCGGGAACACCATGACGTCGGCGGCAGCGAGGTGCATCGCAAGATCTTCGCCGAAGCGAAATCCGAGGAAGTGCGCTTCTCCGTATTCGGCCTGCAGCCGCGCCCGCTCGGGTCCGTCGCCGATGACGACTTTACTGCCGCCCCAGGGCATCTGCAGGAACGCATCGATGTTCTTCTCGATTGCGACGCGGCCCACGTAAGCCGCGATCGGGCGCGGCAGCTGCAGGAACTCCTTGCTGCGGGGTTTGAACAGTTCGGTGTCGACGCCGCGCCGCCAGCTCGCGAGATTCTTGAACCCGCGTGAACCGAGCTCGGTGCGCATCGATGCGGTGCTGACCATGCAGCGCACCGCGGCGCCGTGGAACCAGCGCAATCCGCGGTACGACAAGCTCACGGGAATCGGATAGCGCGCACGCAAGTATTGGGGGAACTGCGTGTGATAAGAAGTCGTGAACCGCTGGCCGTGGCGCACGCAGTAGCGCCTCGCCGATAAGCCCAACGGCCCCTCGGTCGCAATGTGCAGCGCGTTCGGCGCGAACGCGCGGATCCGGCGCCGAACTGCTCGATAGGCGAACAGCGACAGACGGATCTCGGGATAGGTCGGGCACGGAATATTGCGGAATTCGTTCGGCGTGATCATCTGCACTTCATGGCCGAAGCGTCCGAGCCAAAGCGCGGTTTGCGCCAGAGTGCTGACGACCCCGTTGGTCTGCGGATACCAGGCGTCGCTGACGATCATGACTCTCATGGTGCGCCGACCATGGCATCGGCTCATGACGATTCAATGACCGACGCGACAAGGTTTTCTTACAGTTCGGCTGCGATCCGGCGATTTCGGCCGTGCTGTAATATGCCTGCAATCACCTTGCTATATCTGCTACATGGTCGATCACCGTAGAACTCTTTTGAGGAATCACTATGCAAAGTTTTTGGGAAGAGCTGCAAACCCAGCGCTGGGATGATCATCGGTATTACCACCATAGCCGCATCAATCAAACGCTGCACTTCATCAGTGCA
>Ga0209040_10000461_pt1 | contig 31332 bp, 32 predicted proteins | sample BogFormECP12_OM3_FD_188240 | JGI IMG/M metagenome (GOLD analysis project Ga0209040, IMG submission 188240) | Bog forest soil microbial communities from Calvert Island, British Columbia, Canada - ECP12_OM3 (SPAdes) (version 2) | ecosystem: Environmental > Aquatic > Freshwater > Wetlands > Bog ... | reverse complement strand
TGGGGGTTACGCCACGCCGCGCCGCCGGGTATAATACTCTTGAAGACAATGTCTACCGATGCTGCGCAACGCTTCCAATTCGCATCTTCCCAATACACAATCGGCCGAGTGCTGGCTGCACTGCCTGGTGTGTCCACGGCGCTATCGGGCCAACCTGCCTTCGCGTCTGCGCCCCAACCTCTTCGGTAGCGACTAATAAATCGTCCGTGTGTTGCCTCAGTGTTGCGCGCGCCTGAACCAGGGCCGCGCGTTCCGAGTCTGTTTCACTGACAACCGGCAGCTGACTACTGACAGCTGCCTTCGGAGGACGCCATGACCACCAACACCCTGACCGCTGCTGCTGAAAATAAGACCATCGGTCCAAGAATCAAGACCGCCCTGCCCGGCCCCAACGCCAAGCGCGTACTCGCGGGCGATCAGAAATACATTTCGCCGTCGTACACGCGCTCCTACCCGCTGGTGGCCAAGAGTGGCCGCGGCATCGTCGTCACCGACGTGGACGGCAATGAGTTCTACGATTTCTCCGCTGGCATTGCCGTGGTCTCAACCGGACATTGCCATCCCGCCGTGGTGGCCGCCATTCAGAAGCAGGCCGGCGAGCTGATCCACATGTCGGGCACTGATTTTTATTACGAGAACATGGTCGAACTCGCCGAGCGCCTGTCAAAAATCGCGCCCATGCCCGGCCCGCACAAGATTTACTACGGCAACTCGGGAGCGGAGGCCATCGAGTGCGCGCTCAAACTGGCGCGCTATCACACAAAACGTCAGAACATGATTGCGTTCTTCGGCGCATTTCACGGGCGCACCATGGGCGCGTTGTCGCTGACCGCCTCGAAACCCCAGCAGCGGCGCCGCTTTGCGCCCCTCATGCCGGGCGTGACCCACGTGCGCTATCCCGATGTGTATCGCGGATGCTCCGGCGGTGCACAGGACGCCGACGCTTTCGCTCTCGGTTGCGCGCGCTTCATCGAAGAAAAGCTGTTCAAGACCACGCTGCCTCCCGAAGAAGTCGCGGCGATCTTCGTGGAGCCGGTGCAGGGCGAGGGCGGCTATGTGGTCGCTCCCACCATCTTCATGCAGGAGCTGCGCCGCATCTGCGATCGCCACGGCATCTTGCTCGTGCTGGATGAAGTGCAGAGCGGCATCGGCCGCACCGGCAAGTGGTTTGCTGTTGAACACACCGGAGTGCAACCGGACATGGTTTGCATGGCGAAGGGCGTTGCGTCGGGCATGCCACTGGGCATCACCATGACGCGCTCTGAAATCATGGACTGGGTACCGGGATCGCACGCCTCAACCTTTGGCGGCAATCCGGTTTGCGTGGCGGCTGCGCTGGCTACGCTGGACGTGATCGAGAAGGAACATCTGCTCGAGCGCTCCGCTGAAGTGGGGGCGCACATGATGAAGCGCATGGCGAACTGGCCCGCGAAGCTGAAGCTGGTAGGCGACGTGCGCGGCCGCGGCCTGATGATCGGCGTCGACATCGTGAAGGACAAAGCCACGAAAGAATACGGCAACGCCGAACGCGACCAGATCGTCGAACTGGCCTTCGAGCACGGCGTGCTGTTCCTGGGTTGCGGGCCGAGCTCGATCCGCTTGTGCCCACCGCTGGTCGTGACCAAAGAAGAAGCCGATGTTGCAGTGGACGTGCTGGAGAAGTGCATACGCGCAGTAGGAAAAGAAGCGTAGTCCCGCGAAAGTCTCGAGCGTCACAAAAGCGGGGACTTTGTCAGTTTCACAGAAGCGGGGTGCCCCACATCTCGCCGCCTTTGCGAGATGTGGGGTTTTCCCTTCATGGACACAAAATGCCGAATGTCGCGCGCCCGCCGCAGCCGCGTAGCGGCGGCATAGGTAAGCCCCGGACGTGAGTCCGGGGTAAACCGACAGAAAGAAGAACCGAGTCCCGCCAAGGACGGCACTCTTTCGAGCGCGCCCCTGCGGGTCTTTCTCCGCAAATCAAAAAACAAAAGCCCCGGTAGCCATCCGGGGCTGGATACTAGACGCCGTCTGCGAAACACCTACAGGATAACTCCACACCGGGCACCGTTCAAGCAGAATCCATCGCGTCGAGTGACCGCAGAGGGCGAGGGACTCGAACCCTAGTGGCTGGCTTAGCCACTCGACCGTTTCGCAAACGGCGCGCAGTACCCACTGGAAACGCCCTCTAAACACCGCCTGCCAAAAGTAAGTCTAATCTCGGCGATCTGTTCAATCGCTGCTTTGCCGAACTAAATTGCAACTGAGTTCCGAAGCGGGAACGCATGGCGCAACATGTCGCGGGTTCCGCTGCGACCTTCGCGCACGGCTTCGGCTGTCCGGGCTCGGCCGGAGCAGTTTCCACGCGCCACCCAAAATCAGATTTCGGTGCTGCAAGCGTCCCAGTTTGGGACCGGACGGTCGCCCCCGTCCGCGAATTATGGGACCGATGACGTCCGGACCGCGTTGGGGGCGGGTACATTAGGGCTGAGAGATATCCCTTGGTGGCTTCGATCCACACATTTCGCCGTGCACTTTCCGGCCGTCCTACGCAGGCGATGCTTCGCTTACTCGATTGGCTGGCGGAGCATACGCTTCGGGCGGAAAGTGGTCCCGCCCACCTGCGCACTGGACGCCGCGGCGAAGAGGCAGCCTACTTCCACCTGAGAAGATTGGGTTACACCATTGTGGCGCGGAACTTTCGTTCGCCACGCTGCCGGGGAGAGATTGATCTGATCGGATGGGAAGACGATGTTCTTTGCTTTGTCGAGGTGAAGACGCGAAGCACGCGCGATGTGAAGCCCGGAGAAGCGGCGGTGGACCGGCACAAGCGGCGCGAAGTTGCAGCGGTGGCACGAGAGTACCTGCGGCGTTTTCCACTTTCGTGCCAGTGGCGGTTCGACGTGGTCAGCGTATACTATGGGCGTTCGCACGACAAAGACAGCCAGCTACAGATTGAAGTGTTTCGCAATTCCTCCCTGTCGGCTTAGAATTAAAAATTCGTCGATTAGAGATTCGCCAATGTTGGTGGAAGAGGTCTGGTAAGTGCCTGAGCTGAGAAAAGATCCGATTGTTGGCCGTTGGGTAATTATTTCTACCGACCGCGCGAAGCGTCCCACGGATTTCGCCCGGGAAAACGTGAAGCTGAAGGGCGGCTTCTGTCCTTTTTGCTACGGGAATGAAGGCAAGACTCCGCCTGAGATCCAGGCGTACCGCCCCGGGTCGAATGGCGGACCGGTATCGCAGCGCGACACGCCGGGTTGGACGGTCAGGGTGGTGCCGAATAAGTTTCCGGCGCTGGGGATTGAAGGGAATCTGAACCGCCAGGCCGAGGGCATGTTCGACCGGATGAACGGCATCGGGGCGCACGAAGTAATTATCGAAACGCCGGATCACAACGCGAGCCTGGCAACCCTGCCTCCCAAACGGATTGAAGACGTACTATGGACATTTCGCGACCGCATTCTTGACCTGAAGAAGGACCGCCGGTTCAAGTACATTTTGCTTTTCAAGAATCACGGCGAGGCCGCCGGAGCGTCGCTGGAGCATGCTCACTCGCAACTGATCGCGCTGCCCATCCTGCCCATCAACGTGACTCAGGAACTGGAAGGCGCGAAACAGTATTTCCTGTACAAGGAGCGCTGCGTGTTCTGCGACATCATCCGGCAGGAAATTGAGAATGGAAGCCGGGTGGTGGCCGAGAATGAAAACTTCCTGACCATCGCGCCTTACGCGCCGCGCTTTCCATTTGAGACCTGGATTCTGCCCAAGCAGCATGAGTCGGCGTTTGAAAACTCGTCGTCGCACATGTTTGAAAACCTTGCCAAGGCGCTGAAGACCCTGCTGATCAAGGCTGACCGCGTCTTGGACAATCCGCCCTACAATCTCGTGGTCCATACTTCGCCGGCGCAGGATCCCACCAACGATTACTATCACTGGCACATCGAGTTCATGCCGAAGCTGACCAAGACGGCAGGATTCGAGTGGGGCACCGGCTTCTACATTAATCCGACCCCTCCGGAAGAGGCGGCGAAGTTTCTGCGCGAAGCCACCGTAGAAGAGCCGGTTGCGGCGACTGCCGGATAATATCTCTTTCTCATCCTGGCCGAGATTGACGGCGTGGTGCGCGTCTCACTAACATGGCGGGCGTTCTGAGGCCTCTCCATGAAACGCTGCTTGCTGATCTTTGTGCTTGCCGGTTTAGCCTATGCTGCGCCGGCCCCATCGCCGCTGATCGCGAACTTTCCGTCCCGAACCACCATCAATTTGAACGGCGCCTGGCGGGCAATTGTCGATCCGTTCGACAACGGCACCTCCGCGGGTTTCTACCGCAATCAAGTCCCCAAGGATAAGAGCGAGAGGGTGGAGTACAGCTTCGACGCATCGCCCGTGCTGAACGTCCCCGGCGACTGGAACACCCAGCGCGAACAACTGCTCTTCTATGAAGGCCCCGTCTGGTACCGGCGTGACTTCAACCACCATAAGCGAGCGAATACTCGCCTCTTCGTTTACTTCGCCGCGGCCAATTACCGCGCTTCGGTTTTTCTAAATGGCGAAAAGCTGGGAGAGCATGAAGGCGGCTTCACGCCATGCGATTTTGAGGCAACGAGCCAGGTACGCGAAGGAGAAAATTTCCTGATCGTCGAGGTCAACAACATGCGCCGTGCTGACGGCGTTCCCGCGCTGAAGTTCGATTGGTGGAATTACGGCGGGCTCACGGGAGGTGTGTCGCTGGTCGAACTGCCCGCGGCGTTCATTGAGGATTACTGCGTCCAATTAGAAAAGGGAAAGCGCGGTGAAATTGCGGGATGGGTGCAGTTGAACGGGGTTGGGAGACCGCAGAAAGTCCGGCTCGAAATACCCGAAGCAGGCGTGGACGAGACGATGACTGCGGACGCGGCGGGGCGTGCCACGTTTCAGGTTGCCGCGAAACTCGATTTGTGGTCGCCAGAGCGTCCGAAGCTTTACGACGTGACGCTTACCAGCGGCGCTGACTCGATTCACGATCAGATTGGATTTCGCACGATCGAAGTGCAGGATGGAAAGATTCTTCTGAACGGCCAGCCGATCTTTCTACGCGGCATTTCGATGCACGAAGAAGCGCCATTTCGCGATGGCCGTGCATTCAGCCTGGAGGATTCGCAGACGCTTCTCGGCTGGGCAAAGGATCTGGGATGTAACTTTGTGCGCCTGGCACACTATCCGCACAGCGAAAATGAGGTCCGCCTGGCCGACCGGATGGGGATGCTCCTGTGGTCGGAGATTCCGGTCTACTGGGACATCGACTGGCAGAATCCCGCGACTTTGGCGAATGCACAGGCACAACTGCGCGATATGATTGCGCGCGACCGCAACCGGGCGGCGATCATTCTGTGGTCGGTCGCCAACGAAACTCCGGTGAAGCCGGAGCGCCTGACGTTTCTGAAGCAGTTGGCGCAGGACGCTCGCGAGCTCGATTCCACGCGGCTCATCACCGCCGCCATGAATCACGTCGATAAAACCGGTGACGACGAGCGCACTCTCACCGATCCCCTGGGCGAAGTGCTCGACGTTCTGGGAATCAACCAGTATTTGGGCTGGTACGAGAAGCGGCCGGAAGATACCGGCAAAATGAACTGGAAATCGAAGTGGAACAAGCCACTGATCGCGAGCGAATTCGGCGGTGGGGCGCAGTATGGCCGCCACGGCGACGACAACGAAATCTGGACCGAAGAATATCAGGCGAACTTGTATCGGCACCAGTTGGCAATGGTGCAACGCATGCCGAATCTGGCGGGCATGAGTCCGTGGGTTCTGATGGATTTTCGCTCTCCGACCCGCATGCTCCCAGGGGTGCAGGACTACCACAATCGCAAGGGGCTAATCTCAAATCGCGGCCAGCGCAAACAGGCATTCTACGTTCTGCAGAAGTTTTACCAGCAAATGGCTGGCGCCACAAAATAGAGGCCGTCTCAGCTTTGCGTGCGATCCTGGAATTCTTCATGCCAAGCCATCTGGATGGCTTCGAGCTTGCCCTCGTTGGAAGCTCCGGCGTCACCTGTGAAACCCGGCAACTCAGTCACGTAGCGGTGCAGGTCGGTGAAGCGGACGGTGAGCGGATCGAGTTCGGGGTGAGCTTCGGAGAGCAGAATGCCGATGTCTTCGGCGTCGTCCCAGGTAAGAGATTTCGGCATCGAGGAGCTCCTTGCGGTGGTAGTGCAGCTTGGCCTACGCTCCAGGCCGGTTGAGCGGGAGATCCTTCGCTTCGCCTGAAAAGCGGCTACGCTCAGGATGACGCCGCAACGTAAGAAGCCAAAGTACAGCCTGCACTAATGATGTTCTTCCGAGATGTAATTGCGGTTCCAGGCTGGGATCTCGACGACCACTTTACCCGGCTTCGTAATCTGCACCTGGCAGCCGAGACGTGAGTTTAACTGCAAATCAGCCGCCATGTCGAGACGGTCGGCTTCGTCGTCATCCATCGGCGAAAGATTTTCGGCGCCCTCTTTGATCCACACATGGCATGTCGTGCAGGCACAGTTGCCGCCGCAGGCGTGGTCGAGCGTCACACCGTAATTGAGCGCGATGTCGAGAATCGACTCTTCTTTGCCGTGATCTTCATAAGGCAGTTTGCCGTGCTCGAACTGCACCGTCTTGCCCTCAGGCAGAAATGTGACTTGTACCGTGTTTTCGCCGGGAGCTTCTTCAATCAATGTACCCGCTCCTTGTGTCTTTTCGTCTGTCATCGCTGCTCCTAGATCTCCTCTTGCACTGATGCTACTGAAATTCGGGTGGCGCCATGGGATGGGGCGCGGTGGGGCCTTCACCCATGTCGGCCTCGTCCATGGTCTTGCCTTTCAAAGCAGCCGAGACGGCGCTATCCATCATCAACTCAGCCAGACGCGTTGTGCCCTGGTTAAGCGCGTCAATGGCTTTGTGGATCAACTGATAATCGTCTCCGGCCTTGACCGCGCTCAAAGCTTTCTCCATCTTCGCAATTTGTTTCTTTTCGTCGGTGGAGAGGTGTCCCCAGGCCGGACTCTTCTTGCCTTTTTCGAGCGCGGCAAGAATAGTCTCGGCCTCGTTGCGCGCTTCGATGACCTGCCTCTGCCGGAAATCTTCTTCCGCGCTGTCAAAAGAGTCGAGGATCATGCTCTCGACTTGTTCGTCGGTAAGGCCGTAGCTGGGCTGCACCTGAATTTCCGCTTCTTTCCCGCTGCGCTGCTCCCGGGCTGAAACATGCAGGATGCCGTTGGCATCGATGAGAAATTTAACCTCGATGCGCGCCATGCCTGCGGCCATGGGCGGAATGCCCTTAAGGTCGAAGCGCGCCAGTGAGCGGCAATCTTTGGCCAACTCCCGCTCGCCCTGCAAAACGTGGATGGCGACGTTCGTCTGCCCATCGACTTGCGTCGTATAAAACTGCGTGGAAGATGCCGGAATGGTGGAGTTCCGCAGAATAATTTTGTCGGTGACTCCGCCGGCGACTTCGATACCGAGCGACAGCGGCGTAACATCGAGCAGCAGCATGTTCTCGGTGGCTACGGAACCACCGCCAAGAATATTGGCTTGCACTGCCGCGCCCAACGCCACCACCTCGTCCGGATTTAAATTAGTGTGTGGCTCGCGGTGAAACAACTCCTTGACCAGCGCACGAACCTTTGGAATACGCGTGGATCCCCCGACAAGAACGACTTCATCAATTTGCTCAGGCTTCAGGCCTGCGTCTTTCAACGCCTGCTTGCAGGGACCAACGGTCCGGTCGACGATGGGCTGAATGAGCTGTTCGAACTGCTCGCGTGTAATCTCGCGCTGGTAGTGTTTGCCGCCCGGCAGTTCGATATCGAGCTTCACCGAGGGCTGCGATGAAAGCGTGATCTTGGCCTCGATCACGGCTTTGCGAATAGCCTGCACGGCTTCCGCGTTGCGTCGAAGGTCGATACCGAGATCGCCGAGCGTGTCGTCGAGAGCGATTGTGATCAGCAGGTTGTCGATGTCGTCGCCGCCGAGATGGGTGTCGCCGTTGGTCGCGATGACCTCGAAGATGCCATCGTGCAGCTTGAGGATGGAGATGTCGAAGGTGCCGCCACCGAGGTCGTAAACGGCGACGATTCCATTCTGTTTTTGGTCGAGGCCGTAGGCGAGCGAGGCAGCTGTAGGCTCATTGACCAGGCGTAAAACTTCGAGGCCTGCGATGCGGCCGGCGTCTTTCGTCGCCTGGCGCTGCGCGTCGTTGAAATAAGCAGGCACGGTGATGACCGCTTTTGTCACTGGGCCGCCAAAGAAACGTTCGGCGTTGCGCTTGAGCTGGCGCAGGATAAGAGCCGAGATTTCCGGCGGAGTGAATGTCTTCTCGCCGAGCCTGATGCGCAGGACTTCTCCCGCTTGCAGGTCCTCGGCAAGGCGGAAGGGGAAGAACTTCAATTCTTCTTGAATGTCATCAACTCCGCGGCCCATGAAGCGTTTGATCGAGTAGACGGCGCGATCGGGTGCTTCGATCAGAGAATTGCGCGCGGCATTGCCCACGACTGGCTGATTGTTCTGGTCGAGCGCGACGACCGAGGGGACGAGATTCGATCCATCGTCGCCCGGGATCACGACAGGGGTCTCCCCTTGCATGAAGGCCACGAGAGAATTCGTGGTTCCCAGGTCGATGCCGACGATGCGATCGGTAGACATAAACTTTGTTACCAGCTCGAGAGCTTTAGCGGTTGGCAATTAGCAGTTAGCTAAATGCCAACTGCTAATTGCTAATTGCCGCTCTCCAGCACTTCATTCACATCCCGCACCAGGTTGCGAATGTAGTTGCGGCGGTTCAGCAGGTCTACCATCTTGTCGCGCTCCTGCCTGCGCTCTTCTTCTGAGACGGGCTGGCCGTTTTGCGTGCGCTGGATCATCCCGTCCCACATTTTCCAACGCCCTTCCAATTCCTGCAGAAGCGCCTTCTGCTTCTCCTCGAGTTCAACCTTCTGGCGGCCGATCTCTTCGATCAGAGCAGGATCATCGTCGCCTGTCTTCTTTTGCATGCGGAGTTCTTCGAGTTGCATGTTCAACTCAAAAACTTCTTCCAGCAAATCAGGGGGGACAATCTGCTTCTTAATCTGTCCCGTGGAGCGTGCCTGCTCCGTCGCTGTTTTCGATTGCTCTTCCAGTTCCACGCCTTCCAGCTTCAAGAGATATTGAGTGCGCTTGATCGGATCTTTCAAAGTGCGGTAGGCATCGTTGAGCAGAGAGCTCTGTTGCAGGCTCCACGCTTGCTCCTGGCTGCCGCCGAGGGCGTTGAGGTCAGGATGCAGCTTGCGGCTCAACTCGTAAAAATCCTTTTCCAGAAGAGCGACATCGAGATTCAGCTTTCTTGGCAGGCCGAAGAAAGTGAAATAGTCTACCGGCGCCGGCGGCTGAACCTTTCCGCAAGCCTCGCAGAAATGCACCGCGCGCATGGTCCCGCACGACCAGCACGATTGAGTCTCCGCTGGTGCGGGTTTGGCGGTAATCGTAGTAAGAGACGAATCGGTCATTACTGTCTGCTTATCATTTCCATCACGCATCATTTCCTTCACGCATCAAGCGCAATTCCAGCACAACCAGCAACGGTGCAAGCCCAGGGCGCGGAGATGCTGGGCGAGGACGGTCGCGCCGTCGAGCTTTCGCGGGCGTGGGCCTGTCCTGAGCGGAGTCGAAGGAGCGCCCGCGCCACACAACCCATTCACAAGATCAAGCCGAGAACGAAGTCCCGCAGCCGCACGACTTCGTGGCTTGGGGATTCACGAAGACGAATCCCTGCTGCATCAGCGTTTCCTGGTAATCGAGAATCATGCCGTGCAGGTAGATGAACGACTTGGGATCGACGAAAACGCGGACGTCGTCGAACTGAAAGATGCGATCGCGTTCCCGCGGCTGCGTGTCGAAGCGAATGTTGTAGCTTAGACCGGAGCACCCGCCGCCCTGCACGCCCAGGCGCAACCCGCCCTGCTCCGGCGAAATGCCCTCCTTGGCCATCGCGCTGCGCACCTTCACCAGGGCCTTGTCAGTCACCTGAATGCCCTTGGCGGGCGCGCTTTGCGCGGGTTGCTCGGTTGCCATTGTCATTGAATTCCTGACACAGTCCCTCAGCGGCTAAAGCCGTCATCCACCTGCGGCCTCAACGGCGCGCCTGAAGCCGCGCCCCTTCAAAGCGAGACCGGATCGACGGCTTCGCCTATTACTGCGCAGTCACGGTGGCGCCGACCGGCTTCGCGCTCTCCTGCTTTTTCTTCCAGTCCCCGATCGCCGCGCGAATGGCATCCTCGGCCAGCACTGAACAATGGATCTTCACCGGAGGAAGCGACAGCTCCTTCACGATATCCATGTTCTTGATGGTGAGGGCCTCGTCAACCGTCTTGCCCTTTACCCACTCGGTAGCGAGTGAGGATGAGGCGATCGCGGAGCCGCAGCCAAAGGTTTTGAACTTGGCTTCCTCGATGACGTTGGTCTCGCGGTTGACTTTGATCTGCAGCTTCATGACGTCGCCGCACTCGGGTGCGCCGACCAGGCCGGTTCCTACGTCAGCGCTGCTTTTGTCCATGGAACCGACGTTCCGGGGATTGTTGTAATGATCGATTACCTTGTCGCTGTATGACATTTATTTCTCCTTCGAGAATTTGTGCGTCCCGGCACTCACGTGCCGGGCTTTCACATTCCGCCCCTGCGGGGCTCGACTCGTTACTCGCCCGCCCACTTCACATCCTTCAAGTTGATGCCTTCCTTCGCCATCTCGTAGAGCGGAGAAAGTTCGCGCAGACGCTCAACCGTTTCGATGACACGGTCGGCGACATAATCGACCTCGGCCGCGGTGTTGAAGCGGCCAATGCCGAAACGAATCGAACTGTGCGCCAGGTCGTCGCCCGTGCCTAGAGCCTTCAATACATAGGATGGCTCAAGCGTCGCAGAGGTGCAGGCCGAACCGCTGGAAACCGCGATGTCGTTGATGCCCATCAGCAGCGACTCGCCTTCCACGTAGGCGAAACTGATGTTCAGATTGCCGGGCAGGCGGTGCTCCATGGAACCGTTAATGTAAGTCTCATCCAGGCGGCTCATAATGCGGTCGCGCAGGCGATCGCGCAAAGCCCCCAGCTGAACCGCCTCGCGGGACATTTCTTCCGAAGCCAGCGCGCAAGCTTTGCCCAACCCGACGATGCCGGCGACGTTCAGAGTGCCGGAGCGCATCCCGCGCTCGTGGCCGCCGCCATCGATGATCGCCGAAATCTGCACTCTAGGATTCTTGCGGCGAACGTACAACGCGCCCACGCCCTTCGGTCCATAAATCTTGTGGCCGGTGATCGACATAACGTCGATATTCTGCTTGATCACGTCGACCGGAATCTTGCCGATGGCCTGCACCGCGTCCGTATGAAAGATGACGCCGCGCTCATGACATAACTTGCCAATCTCGGCAATCGGTTGCACCACGCCAATCTCGTTGTTGGCGGCCATGATGGTCACCAGGATGGTCTTGTCATCCATGGCCCGCTTCAGGTCGTCGAGGTCAATCAGTCCATCTTTCTGCACCGGCAGATAAGTGACGCGATAGCCGTACTTTTCAAGGCGCTTGCAGGTATCGAGCACCGCTTTGTGTTCGGTAACTGCGGTGATGATATGGTTGCCCTTCTCCCGGTACATTTCGGCGACACCTTTGATCGCGAGGTTGTCGCTCTCCGTAGCGCCCGAGGTGAAGATGATTTCCTTAGTAGTCGCGCCGATCAGCTTGGCGATTCGTTCGCGAGCTGTCTCCACGCCCTCTTCCGCAGCCCATCCGAAAGAGTGGTTGCGGCTGGCCGAGTTGCCGAACTTCTCCATGAAGTAAGGCAGCATTTCCTCCAGCACCCGCGGGTCCATGGGCGTGGTGGCGTGGTTATCCATATAAATGGGCAGCTTCACTCCCTGCGGAGCGGCATGCTGCGTGACTGGAAGCTGCTGGGGGACTTTTACATCCGTGCTCATAATTCCTTCTCCTACCTGGTTAATGCTCAAGTTAACTGCTCAATCTTTTTTATTAGGGCCACCGGGCCAGAACCGTCGGCTAGACAATCGTCACCAGTTCTGCCGGCTTCTCTGCGGCGGCTTCCGCCGCTTCCGGCTCTTCCCGCATATGCGAAATCTTGATGCGCTTCAGTACCGCCTCAATGCTTTCATTCACCTTGCGCAAGGGCTCGCGGATGTTGCACCGGTCGCTCTGACCACACTCCCCGCGAACGGTGACACATGATGTGATGAACAAGGGACCATCGATGGCCTGAATCACTTCGAAGGCCGAGATGGTATGCGCCGCCCGCGCCAACCGGTAACCTCCGTTGGTTCCGTGCTGCGAATGCAACAGGCCCGCCTTCGCCAGCCGCTGCAAAATCTTGGCCAAGGCCTCGGGCGGGATGCCGAACGAATCCGCAACGTCCTTGGCGCTGGCGCTGCGAGTTCCCTCATGCGCATGATCAGCCAGGTGTTTCATGGCCATCAACGCGTAATCCGCCTTCTTGGTTAACTTAAGCATTTTCGAAAATCTTGCTCACGAAACCCGACCAATAGCGCCGGATATAATTACGACCTTTTCCGTCGTACATTATTCTACGTCGATCGTCCCGGATTACGCAAGCCCTTACAGCCAGCTGCAAATACCGCCAAGCGAACGGTAACCTCCTGCCTGTGATCAGCTTAGGCCTGGGCGATGATTTTGGTCGGCATTCTGGCGGTCCGCCCACGAAAGCGATCCCGGGAATATCGCCAAGGGACTTGACAAGTGGAAACGCAGGTCTAGAATACCGGGAAATCCTCAGCGAATCCGTTCCCTCCGCGTCTTCTGGAGGGCGAGGCTTCGGGATTTATGACCTCAAAGCCGTCCTCGCAGCCCCAGAACGTCCAGAAGCAGCCATGCAAGCACCCCCGTGTGCAGATTGTCAGCCGCGATGAAGATGCCGAGTTCGTAGAGTGTCTGGAATGCCGCGAAGTCTTCGAATCCAGCGAACTCAAAGACATGAGCATCGAGGAAAGCGCCGAAGACGAAGCGCAGGACTGAATCCCAGCCGGCACTTAGATTCACCCTCGGAAGATCACCAAGGTAACTACCTCCGGTCACTTGCGGCTTGTTCCCGGCGCGATACGCCTGCTAGTCTGCAGGCCGGGGGCGTGCATTGCGCACGACTGCGTCTCATGCCTATTGCGCTGGTGGTTGACGACTCCATGCTCATCCGGTACACGGTTTGCCGCTCTCTCGAGGAGCGCGGCTTCACCGTGGAGTCGGCCACAAACGGTATCGAGGCTTTGCAGATTTTGAAGCGGGTGCAGCCTGACGTGATCGTTACCGACATGAACATGCCGAAGATGTCGGGCAGCGAGCTCATCACCGCCCTGAAAGAGAACCCGCGGACCGCAAAAATTCCCATCATCATCGTCGCGGGCCGGGGCAGTGGCTTCGATGAGAACGAGAAACGCACCGACTTCGCCATCTACAAAGACATCGACATCCAAAGCCAACTGGAAAAGGCGGTGGATGCAGTCATGGGAAAGAGCCAGGGGCGAGGCGTGGGGAAGTAGGCCGGCAACTGCGGCTAGCGCAAAACCAGATTTGCCTCAGCCGAAAAATCCATGGCGGCGAGATCCTTTGCCAGGAACTTGGGATAGGCTGCCGCCGCAATCATCGCTGCATTATCCGTGGAAAGCGGTCGTGAAGGAAAATACACAGGTAGGCCATCTTGCGCGCCGCGGCGCTCGAATGTGCTTCGCAATTCGTTGTTCGCCGCGACTCCGCCCGTAACCAAAAGCGTGGCCACGTCGTTGGCGCGGGCTGATGATAGAGTTTTACCGACCAGATCCTCAACAATCGCCCGCTGAAACGAAGCCACCAGGTCCAGCGTCCGCCGGTCGCAGTTCGTCAGGTAATCTTCGAGCTTTGGTCTGGGAATTCTTGCCAAAGCTCTGCGCCGGAGTTCGATGCCCTCGTGCATCTCGTGAACTTCAACGTAACGCAGCACGGCGGTCTTGATGCCACTGTAGGAAAAATCAAAGCGCGGACCATCGTTCGCGGTTTCTTGATCAGTATCGGTATTCTTCGCTCTGCGGCGATCGCGGTGCTTAATCTGGCTCGGCGGAAACTTTACTGCGGTGTGATCGCCGTTCGGAGCAAGCCGGTCGATAATCGGCCCGCCGGGGTAGCCGAGGCCGAGTAACTTAGCAACCTTGTCGAAAGCTTCACCCGCCGCATCATCCCGGGTGTGACCGATATTCTCGTAGGTCCAACCTTGGTTCTTCTGCGCCGCCAGGTACAGGTGAGTGTGGCCTCCCGAGACCACCAGGGCCAGCACCGGGAACTGCAGCTCGCGATTGCCCTTCTCGCGCTCCTCAAGCAGAACCGCATGGATGTGGCCCTCCAGATGATTGACCGCAATCAGCGGTTTATCGAGCGCGAAAGCCAGCGCTTTCGCATAACTGATGCCCACCAGCAGCGCTCCGGCAAGGCCCGGGCCTTGCGTGACTGCGATCGCATCGAGCGAGTTGTAAGTCTGGCCGGCATCACTTAACGCTTGCCGGACCACGGGAACGATCGCCCGCAAATGCTCGCGCGACGCCAGTTCGGGCACGACGCCGCCGTAAGGCTGGTGGGTCGCGATCTGCGATGCCACAACATTCGAGATGACCTGTTCGCCCGAGCGCACCACTGCAGCGGCAGTCTCGTCGCAGGAGCTTTCAATGCCGAGGATGTAGGCGTCTGGCATGAAACTATATTATTAGAAGTCCATGACTGACTTGCTAAATCACGTGAGGGACGCAAACTTTCCGTTTCCTGAACGACTGATACATCTGTTCGTCGGCGGATCAGAATTACACGGAGCCAAGATCCACGGCACCGATGACCTCGATGTCTACGGTCTCTACGTCGAGCCTCCGGAGATAAGTCTGGGGCTGGATTTACTACCGCACTTTGTATGGTCGACGGCAGGTGACGATCGCCGGAACGGCCCGAAAGACGTCGACGTAACCCTGTATTCATTGAAGAAGTGGGCAGGACTGGCCTGCAAGGGCAATCCCACAGCACTGCATTTTTTATTTGCGAGGGGGACGGTCCGGAATAGGATTTGGGACGAAGTCGTCAAGAAATAGGATGCGTTTTTGTCGCGCTCCTGCGCCAAGCAATTCACCGGATTCGCCAATGACCAGCTTAAACGCATGACTGGTCAGAAAAAACGCGGCAAAAAGGGAGAGCGCCCCGAGATCGAGGTGAAATACGGCTACGATGTAAAAGCAGCGATGCACACTCTTCGGCTGCTCTACGAATGCCGCGAACTGGTCTCAACCGGGAAGATCACACTTCCCCGGCCCGAGCGCGATTTGCTCATCCGGGTTCGCACCGGAAAGTATTCCCTGGACAAAGTTCTGGCAATGGCTCAAGAACAATTCGCGGAGTGCGAGGAGGCAGCAAGAAAATCCTTTTTGCCGGAGAAGATCGACCGCGCCGCCGTATCGAAGCTCTTGGCGGAATGCTATCGCGCAGCGTGGGATGCGACGAACTGAGTCATCACATGTCTAAGGATCTCGCAGGACAAATCATCCAAACCCTGCGCCAGCAGGGCTTCCAGGCCTACCTGGCGGGGGGATGCGTGCGCGATCTTCTATTGAAACGCGAGCCTGCGGATTACGACGTTGCCACCAGCGCAACCCCAACCCAGGTTATGGATATCTTTCCTGAGACCTATGCCGTGGGAGCGCAGTTCGGCGTGGTGCTTGTCCCACTGCCCGAGCAGCAGCGCTCGACTGCTGAAGAAAGTGCGCTGCCGAAATCCAAAGCGGTCGAAGTGGCAACTTTTCGCAGCGATCTCGGATATTCAGACGGACGCCATCCCGATGAGGTGCGCTTCAGCCGCGATCCTCGCGAGGATGTTGCGCGCCGCGACTTCACCATCAATGGCATGATGCTCGACCCTGTTAGTGGAGAGGTGCTCGATTTCGTGGGCGGGCGTGAGGACCTTGAAGCCGGCATCGTCCGCGTTATTGGCGACGCGGAGCGGCGCTTTGGTGAAGACAAGCTGCGAATGCTGCGGGCGGTGCGCTTTGCCGCGCGCTTCGAGTACGTCATCGAGACCGGTACGCAAGCCGCGATCCAGCGCTTTGCCCGGGAAATTGACGTGGTCTCGCGCGAGCGCGTTCGCGACGAGCTTACAAAGATGCTCATCGAAGGCCATGCCCGGCGCGCTCTTCTCTTGTTGGATGAGACCGGCCTGCTGCCGGAAGTGTTGCCCGAGATTTCTGCGATGAAAGGCGTCGAACAGCCGCCCGAGTTTCATCCCGAAGGCGACGTGTTTGTACATACCCTGCTGCTGCTGGAAAACTTGCCGCATCCCTGCCCGCCCACCCTGGCCTGGGGCGCGCTGCTGCACGATGTGGGCAAGCCGGCAACGTTTCGGCGGGCGCCAGACCGCATCCGTTTCGATGACCATGTGGATGTGGGAGTCAAGATTTCCGAGGAAATCTGCGGACGCCTGCGCTTCTCCAACGACGATACCGCACATATTCTTGCCCTGGTCGATAATCACATGCGTTTCGGGCATGTCGGGCGCATGAAGGAATCGACGCTGAAGAAATTCCTGCGCATGCCAAAGTTCGAGGAGCATCTCGCGCTGCACCGCGCCGACAGCCTGGCCAGCCACGGCAATCTGAGCACGTACGAATTCCTAAAGAAGAAGCTTGTCGAGACTCCGCCGGAAAAGATCCGCCCCGTCGCGTTAATCACGGGCGCCGATTTGATTACTGCCGGCTACCTCCCCGGACCCAGATTTCGCGAAATCCTGGAAGCCGTGGAAGATGCACAACTCGAAGGCCGGGTGGCGTCGCACGACGAGGCACTCGCATTCGTCAAACGCGATTTCCCCGTCCACCGCGCAATCGTGTGACATCTGACCTTGCGCGGCGTTCAAAATCAGTTCATCATCGTGCAGCCCAGTGAAATAGAGATTTCGAAGAATGTGGGCCACAAGTCGATTCAGCTCAAGATTTTGGCCCCAAGTGATTGAGGCCAATAGTTTATTCAGCGTTTTCCCGCCACCGTGATGATTCCAATAGATCTGGGGGAGGGGGGTACCCCTTTAAACCAACCAAATGCTCAGTTGACGCGTTTGTCACGAGAAAAAATATTTGCATGCGAAATGCACAGCCTGAATTGGGACGTTTAGCGGCTGATCTCCTGCATCAGCGCTCACCTTTATCGGCCTCCTCGGATCGCACGACGGGAGTGCTAGAATCGTGCTTCCGGTCGCTTGATCGTTGGCAAACTAGTTTAGAGGAGTTTCGTTGGAACAGGCAGGCGCGGGACTGGAAAAGATCGTGCTGGGCGCGTTGCGGCGAGTACCGCAAGCCGAAGCTGCGCTGCTCGCCTGGCCGCTGGTCTGCGGATCAGTGGTAGCCGAACGCACCCGAGCCCTGGAATTCATCGGGACCATTTTGCGCGTCGAAGTCCCCGATGCCGGGTGGAGGCGCGAAATGCAGAGCCTGGCTCCGCGCTATCTCGCCACTTTGAATCGTTATGCCGGTCAAAAAGTGGAGAGGATTGAGTTTGTGATTCGACCGGGCTGACGGGCGACGAATTTTCTATACCGCTTTGCAAGACGACAAATCACTAAACATGAAAGTCACGGAAAAAGACGTCGCCTACGTCGCCGACTTGGCGAACCTCGATCTTTCAGTGGAGGAGCGCGCCGGCATGGTGCGTGACCTGAATTCGATCCTCGATTACATCGAAATGCTGAACGAACTGGACACATCGAACGTCGAACCCATGGCCCAGGTATCGAACCGCTACGGCGTCGACGATTCCAAACACGGCAGCGAGAGATTTGCCTACGCGAGCCGGGAAGATGTGGTCGAGGGATTGCGCCAGTCGTTATCTCAGGAAGCGGCGCTAGCAAACGCGCCCGATGCGGACGGAACATTCTTCCGGGTGCCGAAAGTGATTGAAAGATAAAAATAAAGATCGTCGTCAGTCGTTGGTCTCAGTACATCCGAACCACCTTCTACGCCAACATGGAATTGATCCACCTCACCATCGACGCCGCCCGCTCCGCCATCCAGGAGCGTAGGACGACCGCGCTCGCGCTGGCCGAGGCTCACTACGCGCGCATCCAGAAAGAGGACGAACAGATCGGCGCGTTCCTAACTCTTTCGAAGGAGCGCGCGCTCGAGCAGGCGGACCGCATCGACCGCATGGCTGCCGAGGGCAAGCCGTTGCCGCCGCTCGGCGGAGTTCCGGTGGCGATTAAAGATGTCATGTCAACCCGCGGCCTGCGCTCCACCGCGGGCTCGAAGATTCTAGGTAAGTACATTCCGCCCTATGACTGCACCGCGGTCGCGCGTTTGGAAGCCGCAGGCGCCATGATTCTGGGCAAAACGAATTGCGATGAGTTTGCTATGGGTTCGTCGAACGAGAACTCGGCGTTTCGTCCTGTGCACAACCCGCGCGACTTGACCCGCGTGCCGGGAGGGTCCTCCGGCGGTTCGGCGGCGGCGGTTGCGGCGGATATGGCCGTGGCCGCGCTCGGTTCGGACACTGGAGGCTCCATTCGCCAGCCCGCATCTTTTTGTGGCGTGGTCGGTTTAGTGCCGACTTACGGACGAGTCTCGCGCTATGGCCTGATCGCGTTCGCCTCTTCGCTCGATCACATCGGACCGCTGGCAAAGACCGTGAAAGACTCGGCCACCGTGTTGCGTACGATTGCCGGGCGCGATCCCATGGATGCGACTTCGGCGGATATACCGGTGCCGGACTACGTGGCCGAACTCGACAGGCCCGTGCGCGCATTACGGCTAGGAGTGGCCAAAGAATATTTCGGAGAGGGACTCGACCATGAGGTTCGCCATGCGGTGGAGTCAGCCATCGACAAGTTGAAGAGTTTGGGCTGCGAGATTGTGCCGATTTCGTTGCCCCATACGCGCTATGCGATTCCTACTTACTACCTGATCGCGACCGCGGAAGCTTCTGCAAATCTCGCGCGCTTCGACGGCGTGCGCTACAGCTACCGCGCCCCCGGCGTGCGCTCGCTCTCAGAAATGTACCGGCGCAGCCGTGATGAAGGGTTTGGCGCGGAGGTAAAGCGCCGCATCATGCTGGGTACATACGCCTTGAGCGCGGGTTACTACGATGCGTATTACTTGAAAGCGCAAAAGGTGCGCACGCTGCTGACCCGCGATTTCAACGAAGCCTTCCGCAAGGTGGACGCGATCATGACCCCAACGTGCCCCACGGCCTCGTTTCGACTCGGCGAAAAATCGGACGATCCGCTGGCCATGTACCTGGCCGACATATATACGGTGACCGCCGACCTCGCCGGAATTCCCGGCATCTCGGTGCCCTGCGGCAAGACGAAAGAAAATCTGCCGATTGGTTTGCAGATTCTCGGCAAACATTTTGACGAGGCAACAATTCTGCGCGTGGCGCATGCCTACGAGCAGACGGCCTGATTCGGCTGGAAACCTAAACCGGCTCGTAGTAGCTCTCTCCGGCGCAGGCGCGGCACAGGATCTTTTCTTTAACACGGATTTCTCTTCGAAAATTGATCCCCTCCCCGCAAGCGTCACACACCACGGGCTCACTCTTGTATCCGGGAAATTCTTCGGGAGGCAAATCGACTTTCACCCACTGGATGGCGAAGAGGTCCTCGTCGGGAATCTCCCGGTACGCGAGCATCTGCTGCTGGTTCTTGTCTGCAATTTCGGGATGCATCTGCCGGGCGAGAGCTTTGGACGATTCTTTGGCTGCGATACGGATTGCTTGGCCCGTGCTCACATCGACGAATGTGGCGGCAACTTTTCCCCAGTCTCGGAACTTCAGGGCGCGCTTGCCCAATCGGCAGCCTGTGACCACAGCAACTGCGTCGGTGGCGCAGCGGTCAATCTCGACGAAGGTGACGAGCCTTTTGCGGTCTTTCCCGCGCGGATCATCGATGCCGAGATTCACCAGACCCAGCATAGCGAGACGCACACCGAGGACTTGTCCAGCACAGAGGTGTCCGTGAGCCTGTTCCGCATCGTGGAGATATTCGTCGAGGGATTTCATGGAGAAGCCGTCAACTCTGAGCTTAGCACTCACAACTACTACTTTTTTCGCCAGCGGACGCCGTCTTTCGTATTCTCGATGACGACACCGGCCGCGGTGAGTTCGGTTCGCAGGGCGTCGGACACTTTAAAGTTACGGGCTTTGCGAGCGGTCTCCATCTCGTCGATTTTCTTTTGAACATCAGTATCCGACAATTGGGCAGACGCCACAGCCTCCCGCAACTCTCGGCTGACATCGTTGCCACGGCCTTCGCCGATTGCCCAGTCGAAAACCTGTTTCATCTTGGGTCCATCGTCATCTTTGAGCACGGCGAAAATCTCATCGAATTTCTCCAGGGCGCCCAGCAGTGGTGCAGCATCTTCCTTCTTAACCTGGCCGGAGTCCAGCACGGAGTTCGCGCTGCGAACCATTTCGAAGATCGCAGCCTGCGCCTGCGCAGTGTTGAGATCATCTTCGAGTGCGCCCCGCATGCGCTCGATCGTCTCACCTGCCAGCGCTTGCATCTCCGGATTCGTTCCCGCCGCAAAATTCCCCGCGGTCAAACGCTGACGAAAGTTGCGCAGGCGTTCCACCGACACGGCCGCCTGCTTGAGTCCATCGAAGGTGAAGTTGAGCTGATTTCTGTAGGGCACCGACGTGAGCAGATAGCGGATCGACGATGGCTTGTGACCCTTCAGTATCAGGTCGCGCAGAGTATAGAAGTTACCCAAGCTCTTCGACATCTTCTCGCCTTCGACCAGCAGGAAACGCACGTGAAACCAGAAGCGGGCGAATGTCTTTCCCGTGAGCGATTCCGATTGCGCGATCTCATTTTCGTGATGAGGAAAAACCAGGTCCTCGCCGCCGGCGTGCAAATCGAAGCTCTCGCCCAGTTCCTGCATCGACATCACCGAGCATTCAAGATGCCAGCCGGGACGTCCCGGTCCAATCGAGGTATCCCAGGAAGCCTCGCCCGGCTTTGGGGCCTTCCACAGGGCAAAATCGCGGGCGCTGTCTTTGTCATATTCGTCAACGTCCACGCGCGAGCCGTCAAGCATGCCGCCAAAATCTTTTTTTGAAAGCTTCCCGTAGCGCGGAAAGCTCGCGATCCGGAAGTAATACGACCCATCGTCGGTGCGGTAGGCGATTCCCCTTTTCACCAGCTTCGCCACGAAATCCGCCATCTCGGCTATATGTTCCGTGGCGCGCACCAACGCCGGTTGTTCAATGTCAATCAGGGCAGAGTCCTCGAGAAATGCTTTTTGGTACTTCGCGGTGTATTGCTGAACGGTGAGTCCGTCCCGGGCCGCGTTGCGGATGATCTTGTCATCAACGTCCGTGATATTCATCACGTAGCGCACCGTGTAGCCGGATTGCCGCAGAAATCTCTGCAACATATCGACCGCCAGAAAGGTGCGGAAGTTGCCAATGTGCCCGTAATCGTAGACGGTGGGGCCGCAGGCGTACATGCGGACCTCGCGGTCGCGCAGCGTCTGAAATTCCTCCACCTGGGACGACATGGTGTTGTAAAGGCGCAAAGCCATAAAGTGATTATGCACGCAACGACGAGCCCCGAAATCGAGGGAGTCGCCAGAAAGTCAACCGGCGGAAATTTCTGCGGAAGAATGCGGAGGCAACGCATGGGTGTGCGCCCGCAACCGGTGTTGTACGAGAAAAACGTAATGCAATGCGGAAATAATCGTGAAAGCAAATGTGGCCCGCAGGAAGACCTTACAGGTAATCCAAATCCAGCGTGATGGATCCACGGAAAAAAGCATGGCGAAGAATACGGCGGCGATCTGCGAGAACGTGTTCGCTTTTCCAAAAATGCTGGGCCGGAAGTCGCGCAGCCCTGCGATGGCAAATAGCACTGCGCTGGCGGCCAGAATCGAAATGTCGCGGCTGAAGACCAGCACAGTAAACTTCCACGGAATCTTATGCAGGATGGAGAGCACCAGAAACATCGTGCTCAACAACAGCTTGTCAGCGATGGGGTCGAGGTATTGGCCGAGCAAAGTCTGCTGGTGCAGCTTGCGGGCCAAAAGACCATCAAGGCCGTCGCTGAAGCCGGCGATCACGAAAAGAATCAGAGCCCGGAGATAGTGGCCGTCCACCAGTTCGATCACAATAAAGGGGACGAAAACCATCCGCAGCAGTGTGAGCTGGTTGGGCGCAGTAAAGATTTGCGACAGTTTCATTCTTCGTCCTCATTACGACGGACTGAAGAACGTGGGGCACTGCGTCGGTTGATTACCTCTCCTGTGCCTTCCTTCTTGTTAAGTTCGCGAGGACTCAGCATTACTGCAGGTTCAATTCCCGTCTTGGCCGAAAAGCGCTGCGATAATGATGGCAAGCTGCCGTCGGGAAGGTCGAGTTCGATGCGTTCAATCCGGTGCATCGGAAAGAAGACAACAGCGGGACTGAACGGCTCGCCATCTTTCACCATCAAGACCAGATCTTCAAAAGATGCGAGTTCGGCGCCGCTCATGCTGAGTCCCTCGGGAGCCAGAGCAAGAATCATGCCCCAGAATTTGTCTCGAGGATTGCCCAGCGTAACTACTACCATGGACCCGGGCGAGAAGAGAGCGCGGAGCGGCTTCTGTGCAGGTGCATTCTGATCCTCTCGCCGAGAGGGCTTCGACATGCAACGATTGTCGCCGCCATGGGTGGAACTTGGCAACTAGCAATCGCGGGTATCATAGTTGGATGTCCGCTCCGCCCACACCATCTTTGGTTCTCAGCTTTGAGGACGCGCGCCGCGTGGTCAAGGAACATGCCTCGCGGATGACCCAGGAAGCTACGGAAGCGGTGGACCTGCTGCACGCTTCCGGACGAGTTCTCGCCGAGCCCATTGCGGCCGATCGCGACATTCCTCCCTTTCCTCGCTCAACCCGCGATGGCTATGCGGTGCGGGCCGCCGATCTGGGGACAGTTCCGGCTAGGCTAAGCGTGATTGGAGAAATCAAAGCGGGGCCGCGGTCCGGACAAATCCCGCCGCTGAATCGCGGGGAGGCATTCTCCATCATGACTGGAGCGCCGGTCCCGCAGAGCGCCGATGCCGTGGTGATGGTGGAATACACCATCTTGCGAAACGGCTTTGTCGAAATCGCGAAGGGGGTTGAGGCTGGCGAAAACATTGTGTCTCAAGCCGCCGAGGCGAAACTTGGCAGCCTCTTGCTCGATCGCGGCGAACGGCTCGAGCACACTGCCATCGCGCTTGCAGCGTCGGCCGGCAAATCGCGGCTGCAGGTTTTTGTTCGTCCGCGCGTGGCTCTGCTTACCACCGGCGACGAGATTGTCGCTGTCGATACCGTGCTTGACGCACAATCCGGACTAACGCAGATTCGTAACTCCAACGCATATTCGCTCGCGGCACAAGTTCAGGAAGCGGGAGGCGAGCCTGTTCTTCTGCCCCTTGCTCCCGATGAACCGCGCCGGTTGCGCGAACTGATGGAGCGCGGTCTTGAGGCCGATTTGCTGATTGTGACTGGTGGCGTCTCCATGGGACGCTACGACCTGGTGGAGCAAGTGCTCGCAGATATGAAAACCGAGTTCTTATTCACGGGAGCGAAGATCCAGCCCGGACGCCCCGTAGTATTCGGCCGCATGCCGTGTGGGCGCGGGCGACTCGCCCGCGCCCCGGATTCAGCCCCGTCGCCGCACAAATATTTCTTCGGCCTTCCCGGCAATCCAGTCTCAACTATGGTCACATTCGAATTGTTCGGGCGGCCGGTGCTCGAAGCTATGGCGGGGATGCGCCCGCGCCCGCTCAACTTCCTTCACGCGCGGCTGAAATCAGAAATCCGCGTCAAGACTGGCCTGAAACGATTCCTTCCTGCATTGCTTTCCGGGGAATATGAACATTCAGAAGTGGAACTTGTGCCCTGGCAAGGCTCGGGTGACATTGCCGCTAAGGCGCGCGCGAATTGCTACGTCGTTATCCCTCCCGATGGGGAACACATCGTTGCGGGCGAGTGGGTCGCAGTAATGTTACGGTGAGCAGAGGCTCGGCGTAAGCCGGACAATATTGCAATCCACGCAAACGCAGCACGCTGCATTATTACCGCAGCCCTGTCCCCATGTAAGATAGAGCATCGAATGGCGAAGAAGGTTTCTCATTACGACGATTCCGGCCGGGCGCGGATGGTCGACGTCACGGGAAAGCCAGCAACCAAACGGGAAGCGGAGGCCAGTGCCTTCGTCCGCATCGCGCCCCGGGTTCTCAAGGCGCTCCCAAAGAATCCTAAAGGCGATCCGCTGGAAGTAGCACGCATTGCGGGAATCATGGCCGCCAAGCGCACGGCGGAGTTAATTCCGATGTGCCACACTTTACCGCTCACGCTCGTTGATGTCGAGTTGACGCTGTGCGAGAATGGCGTCGCCATTGCGACCAAAGTGACCACCACCGCACAAACCGGCGTCGAAATGGAAGCGCTCTTAGCTGCCAGCGTTTCAGCGCTGACAATCTATGATCAAGTTAAGGGGATGGATAAAGGGGTTGAGATTCAGGAGATCGTGTTGCAGCGCAAGAGCGGAGGCAGGAGCGGGGAGTACCGACGCGCACAGAAGTGACGTGGTTTGAAGACGCCGCGGGAGTGAGGCAACGTAAGCAAGGCGGCAAAGAGATTCGATGGCTAACGAAGTAAAACTGCTTCTCGTAGATGATAATCCGATGGTACTGGCTATGCTGGAGCAGGCGCTGACTCCATTTGCGCGCGTGGTACCGGCCGGGGACGCGGCGGATGCTCTGCTGAAGGCGGTGGACGATCCTCCCGATCTGGTGGTGTGCGACTACCGCATGCCGGGCATGGATGGGAAGCAACTGGTGGAGAAGCTGAAGAGCCGGCCGGCCACGGCGAATTTCTCCGCGATATTGCTGGCCAGCCGGAGTGACATTGATGAGCGGCTTTCGCCGCAGGACGCGGCCGACGACTACATCGCCAAGCCATTTTTTCTGAAAGAAGCCACGCGCCGCATCAAGCGCACGGTGGACCGGATCGCGTTGGAAAAAATGGCGAAGACGGCGCCCTCTGACGGGGTGGTTCGGGGAAACCTTTCGCAGATGAATGTGATTGACCTGATGCAATCGCTGGAAATGGGGCGTAAGAGTTGCCAGCTGAAATTGAACAATGAAGGCGAAAAGTGCGAAGTGTTCTTTGTCGAGGGGCAGGTGAAGCACGCGACCTACGGATCGTTGGTGGGAGATCAGGCCGTGTTCAAGGTTCTGCGCTGGACGGGAGGAAATTTCGAACTCAACTTCGAGGGCAAGACGGATCAGGAAAGCACGCAGCTCAACACCCAGGGTCTGCTGATGGAGGGGTTGAGGTTGCTGGATGAGTCGCAGCGGGAAGGTGGGGCGGAGCCGGACGAGAGCGGCAGCAGTGCGGCTGCGAGCGAAAATGCCGCCGCTGTGACTGCCCCGAGCACGGGCAGCGACGCCGGCAGGGGCCGGGCGGAAGAGGAAGAAGATGTCCTCCTCGACAATTGAAGCGGCTGCGGCGCTTTTCACGGCTGCTGTGGTTACGGTGAGTGATTCGTGTTCGCACGGAGAGCGCGAGGATCTTTCGGGGCCGGCGGTGGTGGAGGTTCTGACGGAGTCCGGCTTTCGCGTAGTGGCTACCAGGGTCGTCCAGGACGATTCCATGCAGGTACAGAATGCCCTGGTTCATCTCGCTTTAGAGGCGCGCTTCATCGTGACCACGGGCGGGACGGGGATTGCGGTGCGCGACGTTACTCCCGAGGCGACCGAAGCGATCTGCGACCGCTTGATCGAGGGCATGGGTGAGCGCATGCGGAGCGAGGGATTGAAGAAGACTCCGTTTGCGGCTTTGAGCCGGGGAGTTTGCGGAGTGCGGGGCAAGACTTTGATCTTGAATCTGCCGGGAAGCCCGGCGGGCGCTGTGGAGTCACTGCGGGCGGTGGTGGAGTTGGTGCCTCACGCGCTGGACTTGCTGGATGGGAAGACGGACCATTCCTAGGACCACTTCGGGGCGTCCCATCCCTACTGATTTTCGGTTGGCGATGCGGCGCTATCACGTTTAATCTCGAAGGATCAGACTTTGAGCAAGATCCCCACGTCTCGAAAAGAACGCGAGTAATGGGCACCCAGTCTCGAGGCCCTATGAACCCTGTTCTTGCCCTCCGGTCTTCCCGTAGACTGAGTCTCCTTGAAAACAATCGGACACATTTTGGCGCGGTACACGGCCTGGATCTGGGGGCTGCTGCAGCACCTGGGAATTTGGGGAGTGTTTGCCATCGCGTTTGCCGATTCGGCGTTGCTGGGTATGCCGGTGGATGCGATTGTGGCGGCTTATGTTTACCAGGACCGCAAGCGGTTGCTGTTTTACGTTGTGATGGCATCGCTCGGTTCGGCGCTGGGGAGTATTCCGCTTTACATCATTGGATATGTGGGCGGCGAGACGGTGCTGCGGAAGCGGATCTCGGAAGAGCGATTCTTGCGGATTCATCGCTCCTTTGAGCGGCATGAGTTTTGGGCGTTGATGTTTCCCGGGATGCTGCCGCCGCCGATGCCGTTCAAGATTTTCGTGCTGGCGGCGGCCGTGTTCGAGATGAGGTTTCGGGACTTTCTGGCGGCGATCTTCGCCGGAAGGTTTGTGAGGTTTTTTGTATTGGCTTTGCTGACGCTGTGGTTCGGGCCGCAGATTGCCGGAATCATGGGAACGGTGTTTCGGCGGCATATTTATTGGGTGCTGGGAGCTGTGGCGGTGGCGGGGGTTTTGGGGTGGGTGATGTGGCGGCGGAAGAGATCCCGCAGCGGCTGAAGCCGTGGGAAACTTTTGGAGCCGGTCTCCTGCAATAGCGGCCCGATACATCTGGGCCGGCGGACAGCCGGGGGCGGCAGTCCCCACATGATTTTCTATGCGGGGGCGATGTGGTCGCCGGCTGATTTGTGGAACCAGCCGGACAGGGCATGCAGGAATACCGGGGTCCCGAACATTGCGATGGAGAAGAACAGATCGCTCTCTACCGTGCCGCGAAGAAACGGGAGCCCGGCGGCGTAAGACATCATCAAGCCGTTGAGGGTGCGGGGATACATTTCCGGCCAAGCGGCCCATACGGCGAAGTTGCTGATCAGGAAGAACGAAAGCGAACTGGCGAGGGCTGCCCCGACGATGTGTAGCGGGCCGGACTTCTCGCGGAGATTGGTTCCGAGCCAGAGGATGGCCGCGTACCAGGCCCAGGTGACGAGATGATCCCAGGAGAAGGTGAAAGAGTAGATGAACCTGGTGAGGACCACGTCAGTGGCCGCGAACAGCACCAGGGGAATCCAGAGCTGGCGCCGGGAGCCGCGGGCGCCGAAAAACAGCAGCGACGCCGCGACGGGTGTGAAGTGCCAGGCGTGCGGCAGGACATTCAAAGGTCCGGCGAAGGGCAGGAAGCGAACGGCAATCGCTAATAGAACGAATAGATAGGCCAGCATGAGCACCTCAGGAGAAGCAATTGTTATTGTGGGGTGGTGCAGGGAAAACGTCAAGGTCGTCGGGTAAACATTCGTCGCCTTTTCCTCGCTGCGCTGGTTGGACAGCCGAGGCGGCTGTCCCCACGTGATTTTTTGGGTTACTTTCCGGAGCCGGGCTCGGGGTAGGTGACGCGATCGGCTCCGGAGCCGTAGACATCGCCGATCACGTTGAGATTGCGGTCGAGTCGAACGGCTGCGCCGAGTGCTCCGCGCGGTTCGCTGTTGTCGTGATTGTGACTGCCAAACAGCCGCCCGATCAGGCTGGCGATGCGGCCCATCAGGCTCGGCAGTTGAACGAAGCGAAGATCGAGGAAATGCACGATGTGGCCGTCTCTTTCTTGTTCTTGCGGCGAGCCAACCACTTCGGTTTCGGTGATGGGATACTGCGCCCAATCGAGGTAGACGCGTCCAAGATAGGAGCGCTTGGCGGCGAGCGTGATGGGTGTTTCCTCGGGCTTGTAGCGAATATCGAGCGAGCCTTCGGGGTCGACCTCAGGGCCGAGGGAGTTTACCGGCGCGAGGACGAAGAAGCTGGGGGTCTCGACAACGCCATACCAGCGGAACGGATTTACCAAGGTGGGATAGGCGGAAGCTCTTATCGGATCGGTGTTTTCGTAGGTACGGGCTTCGAGGGCACCGACAGCGCGGCGATGCTCGTAATCACGAACGCTCCACATCAGTACAACTCCAATCAATGCAGCGGTGGCGGCGATGCGGCCGCGTGGGCCTTTATGGCGGGCCCCGATCTCCTTGTCAATCAGCGAGAACAACGACGGTACGATCAATCCGAGAAGGAGGAAGGCGAACATCACCGGCTCAAAGATGAAGACGATATCCCACGAATACCATTTTTCTGAAAAGGGCCAGAAGGGACGAACTCCATAGTTGTTGGTGAAGTCGAGCAGGATATGGCTGAGGCCGGCGAGGCAGGCATAGAGGAAGAGCAATCCCCAGCGTGGCGGCAGGGCGGGATTGTTCAGCTTGCGTCCGCGGAGACGATAGATGAGGTACACGAAGGCAACGACGAGCGCAGCCATCAGCACAATACCGAGAAAAGAGTGGGTAAAACCGCGATGATGGGCGAAGCCGAAGGCGGGACCGCGGAAGCGGCCGAGGACGTCGAGGTCTGGAGCTTCGGCTGCGAGAGTAAGCGTAAGCGTGGCCAGCGCGGTGTTGCGGTTGAGTCCGGCGCGTCCCATGCAGGCGCCGGTCAAGAAATGGGTGACGGGTTCCAAGCGGTCAAGAAGAATTCTATGGGTATGTTTTAGGAAAAGCCAACGGAGTGTCTTAGCGAGCGGGAGCGATCAGAGTCAATGCGTCGGGCACGACGGTGATTTCGGCGGGGAGCGTGCCGAGCAGTTCGCCATCGGCCTCTACATAAATTTTGGGAGGGGGCTGCGTGGAACTACCGCGCGGGGGTCTCGAAGAAACAGGCAAATACTGGCAGACAGCTTTTGTGGCGTGGACAAGATCGATGCCGCGGACTCTCCAGTTGCCGCGCAGCAGGGCGCGGGTCACGTAGGAAAGATACGCGAATCGGCTGGCGGTGCGGCAGAGGATGAGCCGCAGGTCGTTGCGTTCGAGCGCCGCGCCGGGAGCCAGTTCCCGCAGTACTCCGCCAAAATTGCAGATGCGTACGCCCAGAAGCTCGGTGAGCTCGGCGCGCGTCGTATGGTCCGAACCGCTTTCAGTGCACTCGACCTGAAAGCGCGCCATGGAATAAGTGCACCAGAGATGCCACGCCTTGGCGTAGTAGGCGCCCATGCCGAGGTGCCGCTTGGTTCCGGGGCCTAACTTGTAGAAGAGGTGAGCATCCACGCCGATGCCCGCGGCGATCACGAAGTAGCGGCTTCCCGGTTGACCCTGAAGGTCGAGGTAGTGGACCTGGCCGAGTGCTACTCTTCGCAGATTGCCACGGAGCGCGGCAGTGGCTGCGACAATGGCGTTCATGGGTAGACAGAGATCGTGCGCCAGAGCGTTGGCCGTGCCCATGGGCAGAACTCCGAGTGCGACTTGGGTATTCGCCAGCACCTGGATGATGTTGTGAATAGTGCCGTCGCCGCCGCAGGCGAAGATGGTGTCGCAACCGGCAAGGACGGCCTGCCGCGCTTTCTCCTCTGCCTGTTCTCGGGAGTGGTTGAGCATGAGGTCCGCCTCAACTCCGGCATCTCGTAGAAGGCTTACGACGGACTTTAACTCGGACTGGCGCCGGTTGGGGCGGCCGCCGGAATCTGGATTGTAGAGCAGAGCTGCCTTGCGCATGGCCGGTTCGAAGCTGGATTGTACCTGAGTCATTTTGCAAGCGGACACAACACGCTTGGCAAGTGGACTGAGTTGGAATAAGCTGTGGCAGCTCGGAAAAAGGCGCGTCTCCCTGTAACTCACCTTTGAGCGCCTGCAAATTCGAATTCAGGAGGATTGACCAGATGAAAACTCTGGCGCACGTTCTCTGTGGACTTCTTTGCCTGGGCGCTGCAGCTCAGGACCATGCCTCGCACGCCCAGTCGCATCCTGTCACGCTGGTGACCGGGCTGGGAGATCTACACCATCCAGTTTCGACGAAGAACCCGCAGGCTCAGCAATTCTTCGACCAGGGCTTGCGATTCATCTACGCTTTCAACCACGACGAGGCGGCGCGGTCGTTTCAGCACGCCGCGGAACTCGATCCCAAACTAGCCATGGCTTACTGGGGGGTCGCAGAGGCGGTAGGACCAAACTACAACGATCCCGCCGATCCCGACCGCTACAAGCGGGCGCACGAGGCGGTGCAAAAAGCCGCCGATCTCTCTGGCGCCGCTACGAACAGCGATCAGGCCTACATCCAGGCGTTAGCCAAGCGCTTTCCGGCCGATCCCAATTCCGATTTGAGGAAGGCGGCGGAGGATTATCGCGATGCGATGCGGCAGGTGGTCAGAGAATTTCCCGACGACCTTGACGCGGCCACGCTCTTTGCTGAGGCCGGAATGAATCTTCATCCCTGGGGATTGTGGCATGTGGATGGGACGCCAGAGGAGGGCACGGAAGAAATTGTCTCAACGCTGGAGTCGGTGATGAAGCGCGACCCCAACCATCTGGGCGCGGTTCACTATTACATCCATGCGGTGGAGGCTTCTCGCAACCCCGAGCGCGCACTGGCGGGAGCGAGCAGGCTGGCAGAGCTTGCGCCTGGTGCGGGACATATCGTTCACATGCCTGCGCATGTTTACATTCGCACCGGCGACTATGAAGCGGCAGTCAAGACGAACGAGCAGGCCGCCGCCGTAGACCGCGCCTACATCAAGGCGAGCCGAGCGCAGGGCATTTACCCGATGATGTATTACAGCCACAACCTGCACTTCATTGCGATGTGCGCGGCCATGAACGGTAACTATGCCGAGTCAATGAAAAACGCCGAGTTGCTGGTTGCGAATGTGAGCCCGCACGTGAGGGAGATGCCTCCCCTCGAAGGCTTCATGACGATTCCTGTGGCGGTGCAGATTCGCTTCCATCACTGGAATGAGATCTTGAAGATGCCACCTCCCGATGCGGCAATGAAGACCGCGACTGTGTTCTGGCATTTCGGCCGCGGGCTGGCACTGGCCGGCACCGGTAAGATCACCGAAGCCGAGGCCGAGTACAAGATCGTTTCTGACGCCGAGGCGACCACGCCCCCCGATGTGATCTTCCAAATGCCGATCAACAACAAGGCCAAAGACATCATGAAGATCGCAAAGGACGTTCTGGGTGCGAAGATCGCGCTGGCGAAAAAAGACAACAGCGGCGCTATCGCCATGCTGCGGGAAGCGGTGGCCATACAGGACACACTGAAGTATGGCGAGCCACCAGACTGGTTTTTCCCGGTGCGCGA
>Ga0209040_10000459_pt1 | contig 31405 bp, 18 predicted proteins | sample BogFormECP12_OM3_FD_188240 | JGI IMG/M metagenome (GOLD analysis project Ga0209040, IMG submission 188240) | Bog forest soil microbial communities from Calvert Island, British Columbia, Canada - ECP12_OM3 (SPAdes) (version 2) | ecosystem: Environmental > Aquatic > Freshwater > Wetlands > Bog ... | reverse complement strand
GGATGACTCGGAGCTGCCGTCATGCCAGCATCGCGTCCTGGCAACTGACGGGGCACTTCGTTTTTCTCATGCCGGCTACCGCGCAAAAGATACTTCGAGAGCGTGACAAAGCCTTTAAGATTGCGCTGCAGTTCACGGCGGTCTTTCAGCGATTGTTTCAGCTTATAGAGGAGATACGAGGGGCTGAGATAAAAACTGCGCCGCGCACTGTCGCAAAAGCTGACCAACTGCTCATGCGTGATGTTCGGCAGGGTAACAACGCTATTGTGGAGGCCGTCTTTTGTCAGCCACGCACCCCAATCCTCGATCTGAATGTAATCCCGCTTCTTGGCTTCTTCGTACGCCGTTGTGCCTGGGTACACCATGATGGGAAAGAATTGTGCCGTGTCGGGCTGCAGCTTCTTCGCGAAGGCGAGCGTCTTTTCCATGCTGGCCGGGGTTTCGTTAAGATTGCCTACCATAAAGCAACCGTGCACCATAATGCCGGAATCCCGGCAACGGCGGACAAAACGATGGGCTTCTTCGTGATACTTCGCGTCGCGGCGATCATCGTTGTTCTTCTTCATTCCGTTGATGACCTCCACGTCGCCGCTCTCGAACCCCACGCAGAATAAGCGCGCACCGGCTTTGTGCAGGGTCGAAAGCAGTTCCCCTTCAGCACCAATGTCGGCGCGACAATTGGCGTCGAAGGGCAACTTGTTGCCGCGCCGTATCAGTTCGTTGGCCAGCTCCAGGGTGCGCGGCTTACTGATGATGAAGGTGTCGTCTTCCAGCATGACCGTCTTGACTTCGGGCATCTCGCGGCATACGAAGTCGAACTCATCGGCTACGTTTGCCACCGAGCGGTAGCGCATTCTGTGCCCGCTGAAGGTCTGCGGGTAGACGCAAAACGAACAGTGATACGGACATCCCCGGCTGGTGTCGAAGACCACCAGAGGCCATAGAGAATGGCCGTAAAAATAATCCGGGGAATGCAGAAAGCGCTTGTAGACCTCGGAGACGAAAGGCAGCTCATCTAAATTCTCGATGGCCGGACGCTGCGGGTTGCTGACTATCTCTCCGGTACTCGATCGTCGCCACACCAGGCCATCAACCGCGGAAAGTTCGGCGCCGCAAGACTTCGCCTCCAGCCAATCGCGCACCGTGTATTCGTACTCGCGTACAGCGACAGCCTCGATCGCAGGCGACATTGCGATCGTCTCTTTGGGGAGCGACGACACGTGGCGTCCTACCATCAGCACATGCAGAGAGGGCTTCGAGGCCACCAGGGCGTTGATCACGCTGACGTCATTGAGAATGCTGGGAGTGGAAGTGTCGCACACCACGGCTTCGATGTTCTTCGCGTTAATACGATCGATAACCCCCTGCACCGTGCAACCGGCTGCGGGTGAATCGAGCAGATCGACATCGTGACCCCTCTTGATCGCGACCCCCGCCGCAGTCGCCAACCACTTCGGGTAATAGAGTGTTCCGCTCTTGGTAACTGCTGGGCTGCGCTGTTCGCGAGAAAAACGGGGGTGGAATGGGGGGTTTAAGAATAAAACGCGCATACTTTTTAGTATATCAAAGCCCACTGGCAATACCAGTGTTGGGTTGTATTCCGGTAGTGGAGCAGTTTGGAGTCCACAAGTCTAGCAATATCTTCATCTTCTGGAAAACAAATCATACATCCACTGGAGCATTAACTTTAACCCAAACCTGATCATATTCAGCCACGGTTGCTACTCTAAGGTCAGGGCAATTCATTTGCCAATTACCGTTGGGAAATACCCTTGTGGTCCCTTCAGACTACCTGCATCCCTCAGCTGTTTACGGCGCTCGCGGGAAGCACGCCCAGGCGGACCTCCGACACATGCGAAATCCTTTTGGTCGATTCCCGAGAGTCAAAGCTCGCGGGCAAGTCAGACCAGCGCAAAAAGGCTGACTACGCTGTTTTCGGTTTTGATCTCCAAAGTCCCTTAATCTCCTGAAGTCGCAGTCGGTTGTGTGGAAGCTCGAAGGCGCGGGCCAAGCTGTTGCGCATCCAGATCCAGAAAACCGCCACGGAGAAGGCAAGAATCGCCGTCCCGATCACGATCAGGGTCCGGTGAGGAGAGGATTTCTGGTCCGGCGGCACGGCCGCATCCACCACTTGAACGATGGAACCTTCCCGGGCCTCGTCTAATTTGGCGACTTCGAATTCCTTCGCTAAGAGTTCGAATACGGTCTCCTGATATTTGAGCTCGCGAAAGCGCCTAAGATACTCCATTCCGGCCCGAGTTACCCTCCCCTTGGAGAGATTGATGTCAGAGCCGGTGTCCTGCTGCGATCCCGCTACCCGGTCGAGCTGCGATTGAAGAGCAGCCAGCTCTTGCTTAGCGAGAATGACTCTAGGATTGTCGTCGGTGGCAAAAGATCGCATGCCCTCAATCTGCACCTGCTTCGCCACCACCTGCGCGCGCAAAACAGCGGCGGATTCGATCAGCGCTCGCGCCTGACTGTCGATCTGCAAGACACCCGTAGATCGTTGAGTCTTGGTCATGGCGTCTTCCGCAGCAGTCAACTTCTCCTTGGCTTGCTGCACTTGTTGTTCAAAGAACAGTCGACGGCGCGCGGCCTCGGTAATCGCAAGGGAAGCGGAGAGTTTTCGGAACTCCTCTACGTAACCGTTCGCCAATTGAGCGGCACGCTGGGGATCGCCATCCTCAATCGTGAGGCGAATGAGCCCGTCCTTGCTTCCGGCGACAGCCGTAGTGCGGCGCTCGAGTTCCTTTCGAGTGTCCGACATCCGCTTAACGTGATACTCCTTCGTCAGGTCAAAACGCTGGATCATCGCGTCTTCTACCGTGCGACTGGTCAGCAAAGACACATACATGTCGGCCGGGTTCTTGAGGCCAAGACTGCCACCAGCCAGGGAGGCCAGCGATCCCAGTGATCCCAAGCCTCCAAGTTGTCCGAGTAATGATGAACCGATAGAAGAGCTCTGCGCAGGCGGGAGGAGGACAATCTTCGCCTCGTAGCGGATTGGCAGCAAGAGAGAGACAATAATGGCAAGGGCAACGGCGCTCAGCACAAACCGCGCAATAAAGCGCTTGCGCTCGAGCAAAATAACTAAGATATCAAGCAGCGAAACCTCGGTCTCGCTCTGGAAGGGATCTGCGTTTCTTTCGTCGACAATCGATTCGGGTTGTACTTCTGTTTGAATCATCGAGTTCGCGAGGCATGCAATTTACTGTTTAGATCACCTGTCAGAGAGTGATTCTATCAGGCTTTTTCGCGCCTAATCTTGCATTTTACGACACCTACCAGGTGGAAGCTGGGCGACGCTGATCGTTTCTATGCTAGTTTTGAATGAATCGAAAATCTTTTGGGAAATCCGAGAGGTAAATCGTCCCGACGGCTGCAAAAAAAATCAATGAAGCGAAACTATTTTGTCTCGCGTGGGTTCACAGCAGTGCGTCCACTGAGATTAGTTGCGGCTGTCATGGAGACGCTGGGGGCTGGCTTCCGCCGTGCAAAAGTCCGGGCGCGGTGGTGTATGCCTGCGGCTTTGGTCATTGGCTGTGGTCTGGTCGCCTGCGCACAGATGCCTACCGACGAAAAAAAACCCACCGCTCCAACTCCCGCGCAGCAGTCTCTCGATGCGTCTCTTCCGGCCGTTGATCTGAAATCGCTCCCGCGTAACCTGTTTATGGATCAGAAGAATTTCTGGTCAACTCCGTTTCACATGAGCCAGGCGCAATGGGAGTGGACGGTCCCGCTGGGTTTTGCCGGAGCGGCATTGCTGGCAAGCGACACCGCCATAGAAAAGCATGCTCCCACGAACAAGTCGACGGTTTCCCATGCGGTTACAGCTTCCAACGCCGGGCTCGCCGCAATAACGGGCGTGGGGGCGGGAATGTTCCTGTGGGGGCACGTTACCGACAATGATCAGGCACGCGAAACCGGAATTCTTAGCGGAGAAGCGGGCATTGACGCTGTTATAGATACGGAAGTATTCAAGTATGCATTTGGCCGGGAGCGCCCTTTCACGGGTGACCGCAAGGGCCATTTTTTTCAGGGTGGGACCTCCTTTCCCTCTGAGCACGCAGCCGTCAGTTGGGCGATCGCCAGTGTGATCGCCCACGAATATCCCGGTGTGATGACCCAAATTCTGGCCTACGGCTTGGCCGGAGGGGTAAGCGCTGCACGCTTTGTCGGCCAGAAGCATTTCGCAACCGATCTCTTGGTGGGCAGCGCCCTCGGCTGGTATCTGGGACGTCAAGTTTTCCGTGCCCACTCACAGTACAGCGATGCCGATATCGCGAAATTCGGCACGTTCAATAAGAGCGAGGACGAAACGGCCCACGAACCACGAAATATGGGTTCGCCCTATGTGCCCCTGGATAGTTGGGTCTATCCCGCGATGGATCGTCTGACGGCGCTCGGATACGTTCACGACGGGTTCGCCGACATGCGTCCGTGGACGCGCCTCGAGTGTGCGCGACAGATCCAACAGGCTTCGGATCGACTGGCGGAAGACGAGGCGCCTAACCGTGAAACGTCTCGGCTTTACCAGTCCTTGCGGAAAGAGTTTGCGGGAGAGATCAGCTTGCTGGGCGGCGGAAACAATGCCGAACTCCGTGTGGAATCAGCCTATATCCGAACCACGGAAATAATTGGCAAACCGCTCACCGATGGCTATCATTTCGGGCAGACAATCATTAATGACTACGGGCGACCCGCCGGGCAGGGGTTCAACAACGTTTCCGGATTGTCGGGCTGGGCCGCCTATGGTCCCCTCGCAGTTTATGCCCGAGCTGAATATCAACACTCTCCGTCGGCCCCGGCGTTGCCGTTAAGTGCCCGCGAAGGGATATCTGAGGCTGATTTCGGTCATAGTGCAGTCCCGCCGCCCTTTCCGGTTCCGCCTGACACGTCGACCCAAGCCTTCAACCAGGGCCGATTCCTGGACGCCTACGTCGCTCTGAATCTCTCCGACTGGCAGCTTTCCTACGGAAATCAAAGCCTCTGGTGGGGGCCCTCTCAAGGTGGGCCGTTGATGTTCAGCGACAATGCAGCACCGATTCGAATGTTCCGCGTCAACCGGGTTACCCCGTTCACCCTTCCCAGTATTCTGGGACTCCTTGGGCCGATGCGGCTGGAGGCTTTCGTCGGGCAATTCTCAGGATACGAATTCGTATTCAATCCTTCGGGACTCAGCGGCCAATACGGCCAGTCAGTGCATCCACAGCCCATTATCCACGGCGAGCGAATCAGTTTTAAGCCGACCTCCAATCTGGAAATCGGGCTATCCCGCACTACCGACTATGGGGGCCCCGGCTATCCGTTAACCCTGCACACATTCTTGAGAAGTGTGTTCTCCACCAGCAACACGACCGGCGGAGCCCCCAACAAACCAGGATCGCGCCGGTCCGGATTAGATTTCAGTTATCGCATTCCCGGCATTCGCAATGGAATGACCTTCTACGCCGAAGGTATGGCTGAACATGATGAAATCACTCCACTGTTTGGTCCCGATGTAGCGGCGTGGCTGGCCGGGTTCTACATTCCGAGACTCCCAAGGATTCCAAAACTCGACTTCCGCGTGGAAGGTGGGTATACCGATCCTCCGAGTAGCGGCGGCGACGTCGCGTTTGGCGCTTTTTACTGGGATGGAACATGGATCACTGGTTATCAGAATGCTAGGCATTTAATGGGGAGTTGGATGGGCCGCCAGGGTCAGGGTGCTCAGGCGTGGACTACCTATTGGTTCACGCCTCGCAATAAGCTGCAATTTGGGTTCAGGCATCAGAAAGTCAGCCAGGAGTTTATTTTAGATGGGGGCACCCTGACCGACGCGAATGTTCGTGCGGAGTTTTGGCCGCGTTCCAATCTGGGAATTTCAGCTTGGGTGCAATACGAGCGCTGGCTCTTTCCCGTAATTCAGGCGAACGTGTCCAGAAACGCGACGGCGGCCGTGGAAATCCGGTTTGAGCCGGGGAAGTTGTTCCGGCGCGCGAGTTCTGCAGCAAACCAGCCCTGATTTTTCGTAAAGCGGTGTGTTCCGGTTGCACTGCAGGAGGGAAATACGAACGAAAGGAGCCATGGCAAGGAAGAGAGCCAGTAGCGACGTTTGGAGTGTCGCTGTGATTTCCTGCCAGCTAAAACTCCTTGACATCTGGGCACTTACGAGCATATGAGTATGGGCTAGACAAAGCCCAAAGGGATATTTGATTAAGTTGTTGAGAGCGTAGGAGTCGGAGCCCTACATGATTCGTAGTCGTCTGAGCTTTGCGCGCCTATATTTGAGAATCACAACATTGTTGTTGCCCGCTTGCGCCTATTTCATCGCGGTTAAAGTTCGTTTCGGTTTCAACTTCTTGATCTGGCGAACCGCTCCGGCGGGTTTGCCTTCCTATTGGGGCATTCTCCTGCTGACCACAATCGTCTGGGCGATCGCCGCGGAAGAATCCGAGCTCTGGAATGTCGAGCAGCTGTACGCCCCCGGGGGGAAAAGCCGCCGGTTGTTGGAAGCCTTGGCCTTTACCTACGCCGTGGTGATGGCGGCTGGATTTCTGTACCGGCAGGCGAGCTACTCCCGCATCGTCGTCGGCATCAGCGCCGTCGCTCTCTTTGTCCTGGCAACCATCGCCCGCGTAGCCTTCAGGGTCACGCTGGAACTCTTGCGCAAGGACGGCAGAAACGAAGTCAAGATACTGGTGGTTGGAACCGACCGTTTCGCTCGCCGTGTGGGGACATCGTTGCTCCACGGCGAGGTCCTCCCTTGCCGGATTGTGGGCTTCGTGAGGCTGCCCGAACAGGAAATCGCCGTCGACGGCCCAGTTTATGAACTGGATCAGATCCCTACATTTTCCAACGGGAACTCCATCAACGACATCATCATAGCTTTGCCAGCTGCCCGATTGATTGATGTTCAGAAAATCGCGCCTACGCTGGAGAAGCTGTGTGTGCCCACACGAGTCGTAATCGATCTCGGCGAGGGTGTGATTCTCCGCGACCGCCTCATTGACTTGGGCGGAATCCACATGCTCGATCTTCGACCGACTCTGGCGGAGACCGGTCCCTACCTTTTCCAGAAGCGCATCTTCGATGTGGCGTTTTCAATTCTGGTTCTTCTGCTGACGTTGCCGCTTACGCTGCTCATCGCGCTGGCAATCACGATCGAGGGGAGGGGTCCGGTGTTGTTTGCCCAAGACCGCGTCGGCCTCAACGGACGAGTTTTTCGCATGCTTAAGTTCCGCACCATGAGAGTGGGGAGCCGCGAAGAAGGAGACACGCGCTGGACCTGCGACAACGATCCCCGGAGAACTCCAGTCGGTGCTTTCTTGCGGGGCACGAATCTCGATGAGCTTCCTCAGTTTTTCAACGTGTTGAAGGGCGACATGAGCATTGTCGGACCGCGTCCCGAACGCCCCTATTTCGTCGAGCGATTTCTAGAGGAATTCGATCGCTACAACGCCCGCCACATGTTCAAGGCTGGCATCACGGGGTGGGCGCAGGTCAACGGATGGCGCGGAGACACTTCCATCGCAAAGAGGGTGGAGTACGATCTCTACTATCTCCGGAACTGGAGCCTGACCTTTGATCTGCAGATAATAACCATGACATTGGTGCGTATCTTCAGCAGCAAGAATGCGTACTGACCTTCGAGGTCCAGCCCAGAGTAGCCGTGGCGTTCCCCAACCTTCCGAATCCTTGTAGCGATGACATACAGAGCGGACCTTCAGCGATGGAAGCCGGTGTGGCAGCTGGCGCAGAGTGTGATCGGATTCGGCTCGGAATCGTCTCCCCAGTGGCTCCTAGACCGTTGGTGATGCACTTCCAGGTGTGACGTCGCGCCACAGGATTGACAGCTCCAGCCATCGCGATGCAGAACTGCTGCCTGAGAGGTTCGCATGATTCGGTCCAGCCGCACGCGGGGAAGCTTGGATAGTGCCAGCTTCGTCACACTTATTCGCTCAGGTCACCAAGAAATGCTTGCCGCGCTGCTCCGTGGGCAGAAACTTGAAGAACCTCGTCAATAAATGCTTAATTTTCAACCATTGCACAGTTTGCGGCGGCATAGTTTACTCTAAGAAAACATTGAAGTTGTCGAATGTTGTCAAAAAAAACAGCAGAATGTTTCGCGAGCGTCTGCTCGAGATTTCAACAGCGCACATGCTATGATCGGCTGCCTTAACGCTGTCATGCGTTCTTGCATCTTGCGATCTGCTGTCATCTTGCTCCTGTCTGCGGGTGCTTTTGCCCAGTCGCACACGCCCCGATGCGATTCAAACCGCAGTGCCCCTGACCCACCGGGTTACGTTATTGAGGATTGCTGTGCATGGAGCGATGCGCCCTCAGCTGTCGCTACCGCTCAAAGCCCAGCGTCTGCGGGAAATCTTCTCAAAGATGGTGATGTGTTTGCCCAGGATCCCCACGGAGGGCAGGCTCTGATGGTCGCCGACGATCTTGAAGCCATCAGCCTTTCGCCAGAGCGCCAAAATCAGGGTTTTCACTGGCACCGTGCTTTGACGGAATCACTTACCTTTCTTTTGATCGAGCAGGCCTATGTCGTGCACACCGACTTCCGGTGGGTCGTGTCTGAAAATGGCATACCCTTTAATCACTATTGGCGTGACTACAAGCAGTCGCTCTCCCAGTGGATACATTCTGGCTGGGACGATGGCGATCCGAATTGGTTCGGCTATATCGGCCATCCGATTCAAGGCGCTCTCACCGGCTTCATCCAAATCCAGAATGATCCCAGGGCGGAGGGACTCGAGTTTTCTAACACCAAGGCTTACTGGTGGAGCCGCTTTAAGGCTGGCTTGTGGAATGCTGCTTACAGTACGCAGTGGAATCTTGGACCTTTGAGTGAGGTCACGGTCGAAAAGTACGGTTCTAAAGACAGGCTTCCGTGGACTCACGCCGGGACCTTCCCGTGTTCGCGAAATTGCTACACCGGCGTGGGACAAATTGACATTGTGATGACGCCGCTCGGGGGCATGGGCTGGCTGATCGGGGAAGACATTCTGGACAAAAAGGTTGTGCGCCGCGTGGAGGATGCCACTCAGAACCATTTTCTGATCGACACCGCGCGCGTTGCCCTCAATCCCCTTCGCGCCGGAGCCAACATGCTTCACGGAAACCACCCATGGTATCGCGCGTCGCGTGGTGCCCCGGGACTGGCCTTCGTCGATGAGCGGAAATCCACCGCCTCCACGACCGAGACGCTGAGGGCGGAAATTCCGAACGCGCGAGTTCTCAACCACGGAGATTTATTTTTCGGATACTCCAACCTGGGTGCGGTTCATTGCGAGGTAGTAGCGTCAGGCAAAGGAACTCCCTGCGATCCTTTTTCGAGCAAGGTCGCACACCTGGGGGGCTGGACCGCATCGGCGGAGAAAATGTATCTTCGGTATTTTGGTTTTGTCGCCGATTTCAGAGGGGAGTACGGCGGCGTGAGTCAGACTAATTTCTTGTTCGGTTTGCGCGGAGGAGCTGCGGCGGGAAGATTCCGGCCGTTTGCGCAAGCCCTGATCGGGGCCGCACGCTCCCAGGGAGGCGGCTCCGCGTCCTTAGAGTCCGGTACATTTTTTGCCGAAGATCTGGGAGTTGGAATCGATTGGGGACTAACCCACCGGCTGGGTTGGCGCAATCAGGTTGATGTCATCAAGACGGGATCGCCTGATTTCCAGCGGCGTAACCTTCATGCCTCGTCCGGGGTTGTGGTCCGATTTTAGCCGTCCACCAACTGCCAGCATGGAACGTTCTCCTTCGCTAGGCAAGACTAAGGGGAAACACGGAATGCGACTGTGGGTTGTCGGGGCGGTGATGCTGAGTTTGCTCGTTCTTTCTGGCTCCTGGGCATTCGCCCAGGAGCCTCGGTTGGCCGCACAGAAGGGAAGGTGGGACTTCAGCGTCTGGACCGCGGCAGAAACCGGAGAAGAAAACACTAACTCCCTTACGGAGTCACAAATCTGGTCCGCCGGGGTATCCGTCGGACGCGTCATAACGGGGGAGCTGGGAAGTGGCTGGCGGCGCGGAAGTTTCGAGTATGCATTCGACCTGGTCCCGGTCTTCGAGACGTATGGAAATCAACACACCCACGGCGCTGGATTCGATCCCGTGATCCTGCGCTGGAATTCCGCTCTCCACACCGCCCGAATTGCGCCTTACATCGAATTGGCGGGCGGCGCCGTGATCACTCCTTCGAATCTGCCTCCGGGTAATACCTCCAGCTTCAATTTCACTCCGAAGGGTGGCGGCGGAATCTATCTATGGACGCGAAAACGGCAGTGGCTCGACATCGGCTGCCGGTGGTCGCACATCTCGAATGCGAACCTGGGCGTGCAGAATCCTGAATTCAACGGAGTGCAATTCGGCTTCGCTTATCATTGGTTCAAATGAACAATTAGAGCAACATGCACACTTCGGAAAATCCCATTTCCTTTCGCAAGAAATAGATCATGAACTCCCTGCGAATCGACAAGTGGCTGTGGGCCGCGAGATTCTTTAAAACGCGCGCATTGGCCGCACGAGCCTGCGGCCTCGGCCGGATTCAATCCAACGGGCAGCCCGCCAAGGCTGCGCGCGAGGTGCGCGTCGGAGACATGTTGCGAGTGACCAACGACGGCGGCGACTTTGAGGTGGAGGTCCTGCTTCTCACCGAGGTGCGCGGCCCGGCCTCGGTTGCACAAACGCTTTACCGGGAGACGGAAACAAGCCGCGAGCTGAGGCTGAAAGTAGCGGCGGAGCGCAAGGCAATGAAGCAGTTCGAGGAGTTACCCGAAGGCCGGCCATCAAAACGCGACCGCCGAAGAATCATCCAGTTCAGGGGTAGGGCTTAACTGCCGGCAAACGTGGACCTGGCCGGAAGTCATTGCGCCCATCCCCTCGATTGACAATTCTGCTCTACCGCCCTACCTTTCCGTTGGAGGTTTTGGACTCATTATGCGCGTCGGAGTGTTTACCCCCCTGCTGTCGCAGCTTGCGCTGGCCGCGGTTCTTAGGAAACTGCAGGCGCTCCATATCAACACGGTGGAACTCGGCACCGGCAATTATCCCGGCGACGCGCACTGCAAGCTCTCGATGCTTGAAGATGACGCAGCTCTCGCCGAATTTCGGAAGACCATAAGCGATCACGAGGCCAGCATCAGCGCCTTGAGTTGTCACGGTAACCCGCTGCATCCCGACAAAGCCCGCGCGCAGCATGATCGCGATGTTAGCCGCAAGACCATCCTGCTCGCCGAAAAGCTCGGCATCCCGGTCGTGGTCGATTTCTCCGGATGCCCCGGCGATTCGCCGCATGCCACTGCCCCCAACTGGGTCACCTGCCCGTGGCCTCCTGACTATCTCAAAGTCCTTGACTGGCAGTGGAAAGAAGTGGTCGCGCCTTACTGGACCGAGCACGGCAAATTCGCCGCCGATCACGGTATTAAGATCGCGATCGAAATGCATCCGGGATTCGTCGTCTACAGCCCTGAGACTATGCTCAAGCTGCGCTCCATTGCCGGGCCCAGTGTGGGTTGCAACTTCGATCCGAGCCATCTCTTCTGGCAGAGCATCGACCCGGTCGCCGCGGTTCGCGTACTCAAGGACGCGATCTTCCACGTCCATGCCAAGGACACGCAAATCTATTCCGCCAACCTGACGCGCACCGGCGTGCTCGACACTAAGCCCTATACCGAAGAGCGCGACCGTGCCTGGATCTTCCGCACCTGCGGTTATGGCCATGGCGCCGAGTGGTGGGGCGAGTTCATCTCCACGTTACGCATGTTTGGTTACGATAATGTGCTCTCGATCGAGCACGAGGACAGCCTGCTCTCGCCGGAAGAAGGATTGACCAAGGCGGCAAACTTCCTGAACGGCATTGTGATCCGCGAGCAGCCCGGCGCGGCCTGGTGGGTCTAGCTGGTTGGTCTGCCTGACGTGTCTAAGATGAATTGATCTCGCGCGCGGGTGAACTTCTATCAAGATGAAAACGATCAGAACAGCAATCTTCGGCACTGGCTTCATGGGCCGCGTACACCTGGAAGCCGTGCGGCGCGTCGAATTTGTGGAGCCAGCGGCCATCGCTGGCAGAAACGCGGACGCGGCGCGACGACTGGGAACGGCCTTCTCCGTCCCCACGATTGCGACCGGCTACCGCGATGTTCTGCGCGATCCGGCAATCGATGCCGTCCACATCTGCACACCGAACGCGCAACACTTTCCCATGGCGAAAGACGCGCTGCAGGCTGGTAAGCACGTGATCTGCGAAAAGCCGCTGGCCACGACCGTTGCGCAAGGCGAAGAACTCGTCTCGCTCGCCGCGCAGCATGGATTACGCAACTGCGTCTGCCACAATCTGCGCTACTATGCCATGGTGCAGCAGATGCGCGCCCTGCGCGAAGCCGGTGAGCTAGGCGAAATTTTGGTGGTGCAAGGCACGTATTCGCAGGACTGGCTGCTCTACGATACTGACTGGAACTGGCGCGTCGAATCCCAGTCAGGCGGGCCGTCGCGCTGCATGGCCGATATCGGCTCGCACTGGTTCGATATGGCGGAACACGTGACCGGATTGCGCGTTAACTCCCTCTGCGCCGATCTGCAAATCTTTCATCCCAAGCGCAAGCAGCCGAAACACTCAGTCGAGACCTTCGCCAACAAACTGCTCGGCCCCGAAGACTACATTGAGACTGCCGTGGACACCGAAGACTTCGGCGCGGTAATTTTTCGCATGGGTCAGCGCACCCGCGGCAGCGTCGTCGCCAGCCAGGTTTCCGCGGGACGCAAGAACCGCCTCAGCATTGAGATCTACGGCACACGATCCTCCGTCGCGTGGGATCAGGAGCGTCCAGACGAACTCTGGGTTGGCCACCGCGATACCGGCAATCAGCTCTTCGTGAAAGATCCGTCGCTGCTGAAGCCCGCGGCTCGCAGTTATGCCGACCTTCCCGGCGGCCACAGCGAAGGCTACGACGACACATTCAAGCAGCTCTTCCGCCGCTTCTACGCCTCCATCGCATCAGACGGCGCAACCCGCGAGTATCCCGAGTTCGGCGATGGACTGCGCCAGCTCATCATCCTGAACGCAGAACTGCAGAGTCACCGGACGCGAAGCTGGGTAGAGGTTCCCGCACCCGGTTCCGGCACATGAAACCACAAATGGAAAGGAACCCCGGCCCGTGTTGATATTCGCCGCTATTGTCGCCATCTTCATTTACGGAATGATCGCCGCGATGCTGGGCACGATCCTTCCCGAACTCTCGGATCGCTTTCACCTGTCGCCCAGCCAGAATGGCAGCATCGCCTTTGCGCAGGCGCTGGGGCTCATCCTCGCCTCGCTAGCCGTCGGCCCGCTGCTTGACAATGAAGGCAAGAAAATCGGTCTCATTCTCGGCCTCGCCTTGATCTCCGTTGCGCTGTTCGCCCTGCCGCGCTCGCCGGGCTTTCGCAGCATACTGCTCCTTCTGTTTCTGCTTGGGGTTGGCGGTGGCATCCTGGTTACCGCCGCCAATTCTCTGGTCAGCGATGTGAGCGAGACCCATCGTGCCACGGCGCTAAATCTGGTGAACCTCTTCTTCGGGCTGGGCGCGCTGGCCACGCCCTTCATCTCCGCGAATCTTTTCCAGCGGAACTGGGTGCGCCTCTGTTACACCATCGCGGCGCTTACCGTCGTCACTCTGGTGATTCAGGCGGGTACTGCAATGCCCGGTCCGACCGGCACTGGGCGTTTTGTATTTTCAGATGTCGCCCCCGTGCTCGGCCGTCCGCTGCTGTTCCTGATCGGTCTCTTTCTGTTTCTCTACATTGGCTGCGAGGTCGGCATCTGGAATTGGCTGGTGCGTCACCTCATCGCGCAGGGCATTCCTGAATCGCGCGCGCTTAACATTCTTTCACTGGGATTTGCCCTCGGCATGTTGATCGGCCGCGCCGGCATCCTCCCGATTCTCCGCCACGTTCCCGCCATCACCGTCACCATGGTGGGGTCGGCGGCCATGGCGGTGACCACATTTCTGATGCTGCGCACCACCCGTGCCGGGGTCGCGTTGGTGCTGGTTTTTCTCGCTGGAATCTCCATGGCGCCGGTCTTCCCCACCACGCTGGCCATCGTTGGCGATGCCTTCCCGCGCATGACCGGCACCGCCATCGGCTTCGTGATCACTTGCGGATGGACCGGTCTTGCGGTCAGTTCGCGCATCATCGGCCTGATCGCCGGAGGCGACCCGCGGAGGTTGAAGACGGCGCTGCTCGTGATCCCCGCTTCTTCCGTACTGATGGTCGTTCTGGATCTGGCGATCCGCAGCGCGCTGCGCTAGAGAGGACTTAGCGGTCACGGACCGCCTCATGGACTGCGGCGCTACACCTTCAAATCGCGCATGTAGTCGGCGTCAATTTTCAGCGCTTGCATCTGGGGCATGTCGAATTCTTCCTGTTCTACGAAAGCGTGTTCGATTTTGGCTTTCTTCGCCGCCTCGAAGATGGGATGGTAATCGATCGTTCCGTGACCCATTTCCGTGGATGGCGGGTGCGATGCGGGCGTTGACGCAGCAGTCAGCCTAAAATCCTTCACGTGAAGCATGACAATGCGGGTGGGATAACGCGTCAGCAAGCTCGCGGGATTTTGTCCGGCGATCACCGCCCAGCCGCAGTCCAACTCCATGTGCACTTTCGCAGGATCGGTGAGCCGCATAAGTTCGTCATAAAATACGATGCCGTTTTCCGAGCGGAACTCCGGCGTATGGTTGTGGTAAGCAAAGCGCATGCCCGCCGCGCTAACGCGCTCTCCGATGTGATTGAACTGATCGGCATTCCATCGCCAGTCCTCAAGGGTCATCGCCTCGCCGGCGGCAATAAAGCCGGCGCCCTTCACGCGCGCAGGATCTTTCAGCATGGGCGCCGAGCAGACGACATACTTCAGGCCCAGGTCCTTGCCATACTGAACTGTTTCGTCGACCTTGGGCAGAAGATCCTTGAGAGGGTAGTGAGCGCTCACGCAGTTCAGACCGGCTTGATTCATCGCCTGCTTCACTTCGGCAGGGCTGTGGCCGAAAAAGCCGGCGGCTTCCACCTCACGATAGCCCAACGCAGCAATCTGACGTAGCGTTCCGTCATAATCTTTGGGCAGAACGTCGCGCACCGAGTACAGTTGCAATCCGAGCGGCAGGCCTAGAGGATTGGCCATCAGGCGCAGCGGGCTGTTCCACAGCATCGCAACAGCCGCTGAAGCGGAGGCAGTCTTCAAAAAACTTCTCCTTGAAGTTTCGCGCATGTTCAACCCCTCAATTCTTGATTCGTCTTTTCGAATTATTGTTCCAAATTCAGATCGCCCCTGGGAACACTTGCTTAGGTAGTAGTGCAGTTTGGCTTACGCGACAAGCCGGTCAAGCAGGAGATCCTTCGCTCCGCCTGAAAAACGGCTATGCTCAGGATGACGCCGCGGTGTAAGAAACCAAAGTGCATCATTCCCTTACCTTGCTTATCCCCGAATCTTTTTCGCGGCGGCATCCCAGGTTGCAATCGTATTCTTGAAATAGGCGTGATTGGCCAGGTGGCAGCCAATCGCAGCGTGATTACCAAACTCCTCATTCTCCACGGTGGGCTTGCGGGTACGAACCGCGTTGAAAAAATTGGCCTGATGGGCCGAAACATCGTTGTAGCCCGGCGGCGCGGAAAACGTCTGCGCCTCAACTGCCTGATAGTCGAGCGGCCCGGGCTGGGGATGCTCTGCGGCCCACTGCGCCTGATATTGTTTGCGCAACCGGGCCGGCCAGCCCTTCAGCGAATATTCCTCGGCCTTGGGGCTTGGGTCCTGCGGCGTGAAGGTGAGGGTCTGTCCGATCACCTCCATGGTGCCTTTGGTGCCATGCAATCGGATCGGCTCGCCACCCGCATTGTTCAGATTAGAGTGCAGCGCCACGCGGAACTTCGGGAAGTCGTAGAGTGTCTCGATCAAATCCGGAAAATCGCGCCCGTCCTTCCAGCGGAAGAGCCCGCCGCTCGACTGCGCCCGCATCGGCGCCTCATTGGTTCCTGAGATGAAGAAAATACCCGAGAGCAGGTGCACGAACAGATCGCCTGCCAGTCCTTCGCCATAGTCGGAGAAGCAGCGCCACCGGAAAAAGCGAGCCGCATCAAATGGCCGCTTGGGCGCGCCCTCGAGGAACGCATTCCAATCGATTGTCTGCTCGCTCGCATCCGGCGGAATGGGATATACCCATGCGCCGCTGGCCGAGTTGCGGTCCGACCAACCTTCAATGAAGAACACCTCGCCGAGCGCACCCGAGGCATACATTTCTCGCGCTTTCTCATACACGATGGAGCTTACGCGCTGGCTTCCCACCTGCAGAATGCGATTGTTCTTCCGTACCGCGTCCACCATGGCGAAGCCGTCTTCGACCGTATGCGACATCGGCTTTTCGCAATACACGTCCTTGCCCGCAGCGCAAGCGTCCACCACAACGCGGCGATGCTGATGGTCGGGCACGGCTACGATCACCGCATCCACATCCTTGCGGTCCAGGATCTCTTTGTAATTCCGGGTCGCCAGGACTTCCTTCTGCACGGCCTCCCGCGCCGCTTCGTGCCTGCCGTCATAGAGGTCGCACACGGCGACGCACTCTACTCCCGGCACCTCCAGCGTCGCTTGCAGCAACTCGCATCCGCGCGTGCCTGTACCGATGGACGCGAAGCGGACCCGATCGCTCGGTGCAACTGCGCGTCCCGCGCCCCATAGCGCGGCTGGCTCCAGCAGCGTTATCTTCGCCGCAGCTCCGGCAGCCACCGAGCCTGCGCCCATTCGCATGAAATTCCGGCGTGTCAAAGAATTCATCTCGTCACTTCCTTTCCCCCCGTCAGCGTTCCCAACGGGTGCGCGATGCAAATGCCCCGATACACCTGATACGGCGTGACAATGCGATAGCGCAAGAGGCCTGCTGATGGCCGGAGCAGCAGAATCCTACGTCGGGGCACCGGGCAAGTCAATGGCAACAGCGGCGGCGCGCGCGATGTTATCCTAGTCGGAATCTCGCCGTTATGAGGCTGTGACCTTCATGTCCAATCCAGTCATTTCCAACTCAAGCAGTTCGGATTCCCAACCTGCCGGCAACCCAGACCAGTCGTTCAAAGACATTCTCTCGCAGTTCGAGCAGAGCAAATCGCGCAAGCCTGAGGAAGCTGGAAAAGGCCGCGAAGGCGCGGTAATTGCCGTCACTGTCGATTCGGTTCTGGTTGATATCGGGTTCAAGACCGAAGGGATCTTACCGCTCGCCGTATTCCAAACTGCCGGCAAACCTGTGAAAGCGGGCGACAAACTGCAGGTGTCGATCAAGGGTCGTGATCCGGAAGGCTACTACGAACTTACTCTCGGCAAGGTCGACCAGCCGAAGGATTGGGCTTCGCTGCAGAAGGCGTTTGCCGACAAGTCAACGATCGTGGGCACCGTAACCGGCGTCGTGAAAGGCGGCCTGACCGTTGATGTGGGCGTGCGCGCATTCCTGCCGGCTTCGCGCAGCGGGGCGCGCGAAGCGGCAGAGATGGAGAAGCTGGTCGAACAGGAGATCCGCTGCCGCATTACGAAGCTCGACGAGACCGACGAAGATGTGGTCGTGGACCGCCGCGTCGTTGTAGAAGAGGAAGAACGCGCGATGCAGGACCGCCGGTATTCTGAGGTTAGGGAAGGCGAAACGGTGCATGGCAGGGTTCGCAGCCTTACCGATTATGGAGCGTTCATCGCGATTGGCGGGGTCGATGCCCTGTTGCATGTCAGCGATATCTCCAGAAGCCGTGTCAGCAAGCCCGCGGACGTTCTCTCCGTGGGGCAAGAGATCGAAGTCAAAGTTTTGAAGATTGATCTTGAGAAGCGACGAATTTCCGTCGGCATGAAACAGCTGGAGCCGGATCCATGGGATACGGTGACCGCGAAGTATCAACCGGGCAATCGCGTTCGGGGTACGGTGACGCGCGTCCTCGACTTCGGTGCATTTGTAGAAATTGAAGCCGGAATCGAGGGATTGATCCACGTCTCAGAGATGTCGTGGGGCAAAAAGCTGAGAAGCGCCAGCACGGTGGTCAAGCCGGGCGAAACCGTCGACGCCGTAATTCTGGGAGTGAACCCGGCTGAGCGTCGCATTTCCCTCGGACTGAAGCAGGCGCTGGGAGATCCCTGGGCCGAGGCGGCACAGCGCTTCGCTCCCGGTTCGGTGGTCGAAGGACCGGTCGTCAGCATCATGAAGTTTGGCGCCTTCGTGCAGCTTGCTGAAGGCGTCGAAGGCATGATTCACATCAGCGAGATGAGCGCCGAGAAGCACATCAACCATCCGCAGGATTTGGTGAAAATCGGACAACTGGTCAAGGCACAGGTGCTCGCTCTCGATACCGAGAAGCGGCAGTTGCGGCTGAGCATGAAGCAACTGGTTCCCAGCGGCCTCGATGAATATCTTGCCGAGCACGAACAAGGTGACGTGATCACCGGGCGCGTGGTGGAAGTTGCAGGCGAAAGCGCAAGCGTGGAACTGGGCGAGGGCATCCCCGCCAAGTGCCGCATCGCGCGCGCAGGAACCGAAACCAAGCCGCAATCTGAAGTCGGCGAGTTAGACGCCAAGCCGGATCTGTCTTCACTGGGATCTATGCTCCAGGCGCGCTGGAAGAGCGGCACGACTCCCGGCGGCCCGAAGCTGGAACCCGTCTATGCCGGGCAAACTCGCAAGTTTCGGATCGCGAAGCTGGATCCTGCCACGAAGAGAATCGAATTGGAGTTGGCATAACGCAGGACCGTCTTCGCTTCCGTCCATTGAGTTCGCAAGAGAACCGTTAATTGCCCTCGATGTCAGGGGATACCAGGGTCTGAGCCATCCGAATCCTGATCCAGCCTATGCAATTGATCGATGGAGATTAGGCTTGACAACCAGCCGCGACAGTAAGTATAAGATCGTAATCGTAATAAATCGTAACCCAGCATCGTAAGCAAAAAGATGCAGACGAAATGCCGCGGAGGCCTCATGCGACTGGCTACGCCGGTTCTTTCCTGGCTCTTGGTAGCGTACTTATTTGCCGGCTCTCCTGCGTTCCTTGCCGCTCAGGGCAGCTACCGGGCACAGCTTCGGGGCACGGTCTCCGATACGGCCGGCGCGGTAATGCCGAATGCCACGGTAACCATCACCGATACCGGCACCGGAATCTCCTCTCACGCGCTCACCGACAACAAGGGTGAATACTTCTTCACTGGACTGCGGCCTTCCACATATTCGGTGAAGGCCGATGCGCGTGGATTCCGCACGGCGGAGCGCACCAACGTAGTCTTCGCTGTAGACCAGGAAACCACGCTCAATTTCACTCTTTCGCCGGCCAGCGTCAGCCAGACCGTTGAGGTCACCACCGCGTCGCCGCTGCTCGATACGGAGAGCCCCACCCTTGGCACCGAAATCACCAACGAATATGTAAAAGAAATTCCTTTGTTCAACCGCAGTTTTTTCGGCCTCGCATTTTTGTCGGGCGGCGTCACGGAGGCCGCGGGATCAGGCACGTCGGACAACTATCCCACAGGAACTAACTTCGTTTCCAACGGTCAGCGGAACGCAACCGCGGAGGTGCGGTTGGATGGCGCGCTCATCAGTGCTCCCGAGCAGGGCGAAGGTGCCACCAGCAACGTCTACTACGAACCTTCGGTAGAGATCATTCAGGAATTTAAAGTTCAGAACAACAGCTTTTCTGCGGAGTTCGGCAACAACGGCGGCACCGTGGTAAATATGGTGCTGAAGAGCGGCACCAACGCCTTTCATGGCAGCGGCTGGTACTTCCTGCAGCGCTCGAACACCGATGCCCGCGATTTCTTCAACCCCGCTCCTGGCCTGAAGCCAGATCATGCACGCGACCAGGGCGGCTTCTCAATTGGGGGGCCGATCAAGAAAAACCGGACTTTTTTCTTTTTCGACTTGGAAAAGGTCCGGGATAACGAGCCCATTAACATCGTGGCCACAGTGCCGACCCTGGCTGAGCGAACCGGAGATTTTTCCCAGGCGACGAACCCCATATTCGACCCCATCAACTGTATGCCTAACTGTTCGACCAGGACTCAGGTCGAATCCAACGGCGTTCTCAACGTAATTCCTTCGAAGGAAATCGACAAAATCGGACAGGCCATCATCAACCTCTACCCTCAGCCCAATCAGCCCGGGGAGTTCTTCAACTATCGGGTCAATACTCTCTCGCATAGCCCGCAGTATCAGTTCGATATCAAGCTTGACCATCAGATCTCGGATAAACACAGGGTGAATGGGCGCTATAGCCGCTTGCATAACAACGACACAACTCCGACCGACCTCGGCGACAGCGGCGATGGCACCGGAGATAACGGTGGATATAAAAGTGCCCCGCTCACCGTGCAGAACGGCTCGCTGGAATACACCTGGACCGTAAATCCGAAGACAGTTTGGACCAATCATTTTGCGGTGGACAGGGCCGCGCAGCCTGAGGTAAGCAGCTTTCCAAGTTTAACCAGCGTCGGATTGCCCGAAGTGCTGGCGGCCAACGGCGGAATCGACCGCATGCCGACCATTCAGATGTCCGGCGCTTCGCCCTGGAGCAGCCTCTACGACCAGTGCTGCATCAATACCACTTTTGCCCACACTCTTTACAGTTATTCCTCTCAGTTGGTGATTGCTAAGGGAGCTCACTTAATGAAGATGGGGGGCGAACAGCGAATCTTCTTCAACAATTTCTTCCAGCCTCCGAACCCCACCGGTCTATTTAACTTTACCGACGACGTCACCTCAGACACTCCCAACAGCGGCGCCGAAGGCGGCACCCAGGGTAATCCCTTTGCCAGCCTGCTGTTTGGATACCCGGACGACAGCAGCCTGATCAACATCTATCCGTCGGTGGCTAACAAGTCGAAGGAAACGGGCTTCTACTTTCAGGACGATTGGAAGGTTAACTCGAAACTGACGGTGAACCTGGGCTTGCGCTACGAATGGAGCACGCCTTATACCGAGCGCCTTAACCGGATTGAGTTCAGTGATTTCACCGGCGCCAGCGGCATGAGCATCGACCTGACCAGCGGCGGCCACGCCCACGCCTTCGGATTGGGCACTAAAGCCTTGAACGGAATTACACTGTTTCCCACTTCTGGAACGAGAAGTGTCCCGGTCGACCGCAACAATCTGGGGCCGCGGGTCGGCTTTGCTTATCAGCTGAATTCGAATACGGTCATTCGGGGCGGCGCCGGTGTCTACTACGGCATGAGCGTGGCCACGAACTTCCAATATCCCGGAACCGCATTCCGCAAGAGCGCGACCATGTTTTTCACCCTGGACAATTTCAATACGCGCTCTGCGTCTCTGGCCAATCCTTTCCCCGGCGGCCTGACGGGTCCACAGGGAAAGCAGTACGGACAGTTGGCCGAATGGGGCTATGCGAACGGTAACGATCTGGGGACCACGAGTGCGCAGAACGCTGACCTCTACCAATGGAACATCGGTGTCCAGCGGCTGTTGCCAAGCCAGATTGTGATTGGAGTCGATTATTCGGCGAACCGCAGCACCCATCTTCCCTGGGGCGGATATTCCAGCACGCGCAACCGCGATTTCATCTCATCGAAGCTGCTGTCGCAAATCTCGGCTCAACAGCATCCTTTGGATTCCACCTGCGATAACGACAGTTGCGTCAGCAACTATCTGGCGAACACGGTGGCCAATCCATTCTGTTCTTTATTCAGCGGAACCGGCTGCCCCACCCCCGGCACTGCAATTTTCAACGAGCCTGACTCCCGTTATGGCGGTTCGACGATTCCCCTGGTAAACCTGCTACGGCCGTTCCCTCAGTTCGACGGGGACTTTGAGGGATTGCCTGTGCTCGAAGCCACCTCCTGGTACAACTCGCTCCAAGTTCGCTTCCAGAAGCGCACGACCCATCACATAAGTTTTGAAGGAAGCTACACTTTTTCCAAGCTGACCGATGATTCGTCGGTGGGCGCGAACGCATTCGTCGGCACGCTTAACAACGGAAACCCGCAGCAGCTCGACAATCTGCGAGCGGAACACGGAATCAGCGCCAATGACACGCCACAGCGGCTGGCCGCAGCCGTGGTTATTGACCTGCCGATCGGACGGAACAGATGGGTCGGCAGTGACATGAATCGCGCTCTGGACGCCGTGGTCGGCGGCTGGTCAATTGCGACTGTCATCACAGAGCAGTCCGGTCAACCGCTGGCAATTCCCATGTCCAACCCGCGCCTGCAGGATGGCAACCAGCGCCCCAATGTGCTGTGCGGTGGCGGCACAGGAATTAGCAACGGTCAGGCCGCGATCAATCAAACTCCTTTCTTGAATATCAACTGTTTCGCCGATCCCGGAGACCAGATGCCGGGCGATGCTCCGCGTTATTTCTCCGGCCTTCGCACCGATGGCATTCACAATTTGGATGCGAACATTTACAAGGAATTCGTGCCCAAAGAAGACATGAAGATCGAGGTGCGGGCAGAGTTCTTCAACTTCGCCAACCATCCACGCTTTGCATCACCCGATACAGCCTTCGCTCCCGGAGACTCACAATTCGGCATCATCTCCTCGACCGCACCAGGCTACCAGCCGCGCCGTCTCCAGTTCGGAATCAGGTTTGAGTTCTAATGTATGGGTTCTTGATCGTTGTCTCGACCCAGCGGGCGTTCGGGCGAGGCGCTACGGTTTTTCCTGATAACGCTGATAAAGCTCCGGACGGAAAATGGTGTCGATGGCTCCCGCTGCCGTGACCGTAAAATCCTTCTCCAACGCCACACCCTCAATTCCTTCGACCGTCACGTGCGCCGCGTAAGTGGCCGCGTGCGTGTAACTATGCGTGACGGACATCCCTTCGGCGCTGGTCCCATCCCCGAAGTCCCAGTGATAAGCCAGCGCAGGCACGGAATCGGAAGACCCTTGCGCTGAAAATGTCGCCGCCTTGCCGGCTTCGATCTTCTCGGTAATTTCCACTTTAACCAGCGGCGCCGCGGCAGGAATCGATGTGTCGAGAATTTTCAACATCCGCACGGACCGAGGAGCGAGCGTCAGCGAAAGAGAATTCACATTCTCTGCCATGGGCAAACCAGCTGCGAAAACGTCGAGCACCTGTTTGTTGTCCTGCCCCAACCCGAGCTCGGAAAACGACAAGTCGTGCTTCCGCTCTTTGTCCGTCCAGTTGAACACGGCCATGATCGATTGCCGCTTGCTCTCCCGCAGCAGAAAGATGCTGGGCATTTCGTCCTCGGGCGCGTAGCTCATCAAATCCAGAGGCCTTGCCGAGCGCCCATAACGAGCCATGTTGAGCAGATCGCGATTCTTCACCAGGGCCATCCGGTCAGCGTCCGCAAACAGGGTGGGCAGATCGTCGCCGATCTCATACAGTCCCCCGGAGACCGCCGAAAGCGCAATCGAAACCTTGGCCTCCTCCAGCGTCAGCGGCCGCTGTGCTCCGTGATTCTGAGTCTCGACAACGGCCTGCCGCGAGATCGTGAAGGCGTCGGGGTCGCCGAGGAAGAAGTTCCGGTTCATGTAATAGCGGGCAGCGATACCGGGAGCGGACGTGCGGCTGGCATCGAACGAATGCCCGGTGTCGCACGAGATGCGGCCAATATCGACAATGCCCACCGGATTCAGCATCGCGCTCCCGTCTTTATCCAGCAGCACTCCCTCCCCGACCGCTTCGCGAATCACCTGCAGGCCGATGCGTTGCGCCTCCAGCGCGGTCGTATTCGCCCTGTAGTAATAACCTTCGATGGCCGTGTCGTCCATGAAGTCGAGTTTGATGTAGCGAATCCCCCAATCCCTGGTCAGCGTCTGGTAGGTGTCGCGCAGATACCGCTGCGCCTCGGGATTGGTGGCATCGAGCACGTATAGCGGGTCCCGTTCCTTTTCGGTGTCCGGAGGTCCGGTGACGAAGCCGGCGTGAATGGGCTGGCCTTTGGCGTTATGCACCAGCCAATCTTTATGATTTTCATAAACGGACGACCGCTGGGCGACTTCGAACGGTGCCGTCCAGATTCCCGGCGTCAATCCCAGTCCACGAACCTGATCTTCCAGCTTCTTCACGCCGTGGGGAAACTTGTAGGCCACTGGCGACGTATAGTCCCCGCGCGCGAATTGATAGCCTTCGTCGATATGAAAGAAGTTATAGCCGTAATCCCTGAGCTGTGCGGCCAGAAACTCCGCGTTGGTAAGAGCGGCACCCTCAGTGATTCCGAAGTAGTATGCCGTCCAACTCCACCACCCGATGGGTGTCGGCGCTCCAACCCTCGCATGATGAAGCACGCGGACGGCCTCGCCGTAAGCCTCGAGCTGAGCGTGATAGTCCCCCGACAAGCTGGCCAGGACCCGTTCGGAATCGAGGCTCTCGCCCGGCGCCAGCGGCAGGCTGAGTTCGATCTGGTCTTCCTGCGGCGAGTTCTTGACCGAATTTTGCTTCGCGAGTTCCGTGGTTCCGGTGGAATCCACTTCGTAGCCCGTGATCCTTCCCTGCTTCTCATCCACGTGAAGATGGAGCACGGTAAGCCATCGTTGTGAGGTCAGGGCCCCAATGAACCAGCTCTGGCGGCTCTGCCGGTTGTAGATGAGCTGGCTGCCCACCGCCAGATGCACGCCTCCGCTGGCCGGCGCGAGATCGTGGATCTCCATGTCAGGCCGGTCTTCACTGAAGCTGTCAGACAATACCCGGTCAGACAATGCCGGCCCATCGAGTTCTACAAACGGGTCCACTCCTTCAAGCACTCGTATACTCTGCACCGTTACCGGAGCGGAGGTACTGTTCCGAACCTGTACCTCAATTTCCGCGAAAGCAGGCTTCGAGCGCAGCCGGATCAGGCAGATCAAATCCGGCTCCCCCGGCATTCCGCTGTGCGTCACGGTGAGTTGTGAACCTGCGCCCAATTCGTCCGCAAAGGAAGACTTGCTGACCTCATGGCGCGGGTAGCCGCTGGAAGAAAGCCACCGATGGTCGACTTCGGCCGCCACACGGGCCGTGATCGCAACCCGTGAATTTTCCCGCGAGCGAAGAGTGTAGGTATCCCCTTGCGGACTCGTCTCAATCGCAAGCTCCGAATTCTCAATTCTTGCCGGAGCCCCAGCGCCCGCCCGCGATTCCTTCGCTCCTGCCAAGAGAAACGAGGACACAGCCATCAATCCCAGAAACAACTTGCTGATCTTAGACATGGATAGCGCTCCGACTCTATTCCTTCACCGGAAAAATTCCTCTGCCCATCGCGCTCCACTGCTGGCGCATAAAGTTGAACAATCCGGCGCGATCCCGAAATGCTTCTGTGCCTCCGGCTTTTGTTACCGAGTACGCAGCCGCGATAGTCGCGAATGCCAGACAGTCTTGTAGTTTGCCTCCGTGCAAGTAGAGATGAAGAAAGCCGGCGTCGAAGGTGTCTCCCGCGCCTACGTCATCAACCAGGTTTACACTCGGCGGAGCCAGACTCCATTGCTCATCTCCAGCGCGACAGATAGCAGATCCCGGGCCACCTTTCACCACGACGACCTTGGATAGCCCAGCCAGCACATCGATCGCCTTCGAAAGATCCTTAGTATTTGCGGTTTTTGTCGCCTCACGCGCGTTCGGCAGGAACACATCAACGTACCTCAGCACTTCGTGCAGGTCGTGCCCCCACTCATCTTCCGGATCGTCGTTCGTGTCCAGGGACGTTGTGAGGCCTGCCTCTTTCGCCTGCCGGAACAAATCAAGGATTCGCGGCCGCAAAGCCCGGTGCAGAAAGAACGAGGAGAGATGCAGGTGACGCGCCCCCAGAACATATTCCATATCGATGTCCGAATACTGCATCTCAAACATCGTTCCCGGGTAGGTCAACATATACCGGCTTCCGCTGTGAGGTAACACGATCGTGAGCCCGGTTGATGTCTCACCCGTCCCCTGTTTCACGCGAGTGATCTCCACACCGGCTGCGGACAATCGCTCTGCCGCCATTTTTCCCAGCGGGTCCCCGCCGATCTTCGAAATAAAACCAACCCGTGTACCCAGCACGCATAAATTGTGGGCGACGATCGCCGATGAACTTCCCAGCGTGAACGCCATGCCGCTGGCCAGCAACTCTCGGTCCGGCGCCAGCTCTTTCGGCAGCCCATACAAAATCAGATCGAGATTTATCTCGCCCACAACACAGACCTCGATCACCGGGGATCCTTTCATCTTCTGGAGTGCAAGGCGCCTTCACTCAGGAATGAATACTTACATTCTGCACCACTCGGCTGATGGCGCCATTTGGACTTGGACAATCCGGCCGCAGCTTCCATCGCAGCGAAAAAAATAAACCCAGCAACTGCCCGAAAATTACATCCACCGCCGGGCGGTACTCGTCGGCGATAGGGTTGGGCGTCGAGGGCTTCAAGTAGTGTTCAGCAAGATGGTCCACACCTGGAATTCCGAGGCCGCCGATCTCGCCCCCAGCCACAACAATCCTCGACCCCACCAGCCGCTTTTTTCCGATTTCCTCCAGCAGATCGCGCTCGTAAAGCTGAACCCGCGGATCGCCCGCAAGGAAACACACCAAGAGCGTGTCTCGATCCAGAGCCGCCATCGGACCGTGACGCAGCCCCAGCACCGATTCAGACATGGTCAGGGTCCTCCCGGCTGTCAGCTCCAGCAACTTGAGAGCGCTCTCCCTCGCCACCGCCCTCTGAGGCCCGGAACCCACGAAGCAAGCTTTGGTATACCCTTCGTCCGCCAGCTTCGCCGCACAATCTGCGGCCTTGGGCAATAATTCCTTGCCCGCGCGAACCAGTTGCAAAAGAATATCTTCGTATTTACCGGGATCGTCAATATCTGCCAGGCATTGACCGAAGACCACCATATTGGAGAAAGAACTGGTCATGGCCAATCCGCGATCATTCACCGCGTCATCCAGACAAACGGTCAAAACTCCCGCTGCGCTGGCGTTCTCGCGGATCATCCTTCCGTTCGCATTACACGACACTACAAGATGATGAATGTCCGGGCGTTGCTTGCGGGCGCGCTCCAGCACTGCCACTCCCTCAGGACTCTCCCCCGAACGGGAAAAAGAAATCCAGAGATACCTTTTGCCCGGAATCGTTAAGTCTTCTGCATGGGTCAGCAGATCCGTGCTCGGCACGGCGATAACTTCGCAAGCCCAGCGCTTGCGCAGAAGATAGGCAAGAGACTGCCCGACATAGTCTGAGGTGCCAGCGCCAATCAGAAAAACTGTAGGCCTGGAGTCTGGGTCGGCGCCGAGTCCCGCGAGCGCCAGGAATTCCGAGATCTCCCCTCGTCGTCTTCGAGAGATTTCGAAAGTCGATAGCCAGGTATCTGGCTGCTGAGCAATTTCCGCGGGCGTATGAGACAAACCGCGCGCGGCCTTCTCGCCCTCCGGCAGCCGCAACAAATCAGAAAAAACGTTCACCCGTAAATATCTCCTGGTTCCATTTACCCGCCGCTCTGCCTCGGGCCATGTCTACAAACCCTCATGGCTCATACCAAAACACTGCGCCTTTCTCAATTACGGGGAGCTGATAAACAGTACCGCGGTCTCCGGCGCTTCCATTCACTGGTTGAACCTCTCCGAGGAATGGAAGAAAAAAACCGTGTCCCGTCGTCGCGCCAGGCACCGTAATGTGAACGCCACGCTGTGGCGTTTGAACTGGATTGACGCCACCTTGCAGCCCCGCAAAGTTCGCCAAAAATACATGCAGTTTACCGTCAACCTGCGCGATCGACGTAGCGATCATCGGCGAAGCACTCACGCGAATCGACCGATCGGATTTCGACTCTCCAGGAAGCACGCTCTCCAGAAATTCATGCTCTCGATCAACCGTCGCGTCGCCGACATTTTTCTGCAGTGCCGCGTAATACTCCTTCCCCGGGCATCTGCCGAACCGGATCACCTTTCCGGTGGGACCAACCTCAGTAACATCTTCTCCCGTGATCACCAGAGTCTTCCCCCCATCCACGTATCCGCGCACCTGCGCCTTTTCGTACTCGCTCATCACGCGCACGTCCGGCAGGATCAACGTGGGACCCTGAAACTGCGAAAGAGTGCGAGGCGTGACCACCTGAAACTCCAAATGCTTCCGCATCAGGAGAATCAGAATTCCACGGTAAGACGGAATAAATTCGCCGGCGTAGTAGTTTCGTGTCTCCGGAGAAAAATAAACCCCGATGGGCGCAATCGCCTTCCGCGGCCGGTAGAAGGTCTCTTCATGGGCCTTGATCCAGGCAAAGATTTTCTTCCGAGTGGCTTCATCGTTCGATCCCGCCATCGAGTGCCCGGGCGCATCCCAAAAGTTTGCTCCCGCCATGATTTCCGAGACTGCCAGATTCATCATGGCCTCGCGGCGATCCACTTTCTTGTCGCCATCCCATGAGTAATTCAATATCCAGGTCGCCTTGCCTTGCGCGAATGCGCGGAACGAGTGCATGCCCACCTGGTAATTGAACCAATCCAGCGCGCTCCGGGACGAGGCCATGTGGTCGCCGCTGCCGAATTCATATTCATGAGCGATGGCATCGACCACAGAGTACAAACTATAAACATCTGCGCCCACTCGCGCCGCCTCTTCCTCGATCCCCGGATAGATTTCCGGAATCGTCTTGATGGCGGGATTTACCGCCTTCGCGTTCTGATCGATCTCCTGCATGAAATCGGTGAAGGTTTTAATTCTGAACTCGACCCACTTCCGAAAAGCACGATCCGAAAAATTCCCCAGCTTCAAATCTTTCTTGGCATCCAGGCCGGTTTCTTTCCGGAACGCCTCCACCGTGTAATCATCGAAGCTGGCCCACGTATCCTCCCAACCGTCGAAGTGCGTCATCCAGTAAGGAATATCCACATAGATTCCGTCAATCCCCGTGGCCGCAATCTGCCTCACCCGCTCCATGTACGTCTTGCGCCAGGCCGGCGCGTAAGGGCTCACCCATACGTCCTCATCACCTTTCCTGATCCAGAATGCAGTACCGCCTCCAAAAATCGCCGGTTCTCCGCCGATCTTCCTCTGCAGCCAGTCGGGATGCTCTTTCGCCATCGTATGCGGGGTTTTGTCTGCATTCGCCGTGATGCACTCCGTCCCGGCGATGTACACAAACGCTTTGTTCCCGACAGCGTGTGCCTGCTCAGCCACGGCATGGATGGCCTTCAACTTTTCCTCGGGATGAACAAAACTTTCATAGCGCCCGGGAATGTCATTGTCGACCTCAATGCCGAATACGCCGTCCTCCTGCGCCCTGCGGACAATCTCGCCCGCATTGCCGCTCCCCAGCCCATAGGCCCCGATTCGCACATAATTGGTCCAATTCTGGTCCTTCCAATTTTGGTCGCTCGAGTTTTGACCCGGCGGCCCAGAACCAGCCCCCAGAGCCAGAGCCGGTAGCAACCAAGCGACCGCAGCGATGCGCGCAGCGGCCCCACCCGGAGTCCTCGAACCGCTGGGATGCTGGGAATGGAGGCGAGCGGAGATTGCCAATACTAGGTTTCGTATCATTTCGCTTAATAACTTTTACTTTCGCAGGATTGGACTGTCAAGTGTAAAATACGCTGTGCTTGGCAACGCCCTAGGCCCCACGCATACCACGTGAAAACAACCGCTCCCAATCGGCCTGTCCTGAACGAAGAACGTCGCCGGCAGATCCTCGACTTGCTGAATCGCGATGGCCGCGTCCTGGTGGTCGATCTCGCGAAGCAGTTCCTCACCTCCCAGGTCACCATACGAAAAGATCTGGACGTTCTGCAGGCCCAGGGACGCATTCACCGCAGCCACGGTGGAGCCCTGCCCGCGAGAGAGAGCGCGCTCGAGGATCCCACCCTGCGCGAGAAAGAGAAACTGCACCGCAAGGAAAAGCAACAGATCGCAGCCGCGGCCGCCCGCATGGTTCATGAAGGTCAGGTCGTGATCCTTGATTCCGGCACCACAACCACCGCAATAGCGCGGGCGCTGCGTGACTTTCAGAACCTTACGATCATCACCAACGCGGTAAACATTGCCGCCGAACTTTCCGGTTCTTCTCTCGAAGTGATTCTGACCGGCGGCACCTTGAGGAAAAATTCTTTCTCTCTGGTGGGGCCGGTCGCGGATGAGACCCTGCGCCGCCTGAACGCCGATATTCTTTTTCTCGGTGTAGACGGCTTCGACGTGAATCAGGGATTGACCACGCCGAACCAGCTTGAGGCCAAAGTCAATCGCGCCATGATGGACGTGGCCCGGGTCGTTGTGGTGGCTTGCGATTCCAGCAAATTCGGCCGCCGCTCCCTGTGTTCCATCGCTCCACCCTCAGCCGTGCACCATCTGATTACTGACCGGGGCATTCGCAAGGCCGACCTGGCAGCGTTGAAACAAGCAGGCATCCAAATAACCCTGATCTAACTTCTGCGGCCGCACTCCTGCCCCGCTGCATCGCTACCAGCTACTTCCTTCGGGTCCGCACCTCCCCGCGGAATTGTCCAAATATCCGTTCCGCATTCTTGTGATAAATCTTTTCCAGAACTGAATCCGGAAGTTCCATGCCATAAATCTCCCACCGGCCCTGCCCGGGATACCCCCAATAATCGAAGTATTCGTCTCCGGTTTCCAGCCAGCGGAAATGATTGCGGTACATTGCTTCGTCCATCCCGTTGTCGGTGCCGAACATGATGCGGTCCTGATACTTGATGAAGAATTCGCGCGCACGGCGCGGCTGGCGGCCCAACTCGGCTTCTCGCGCCCCGAACTCCACCATCACATTCGGCAGCGTGTCCAGCAGATGAGAAACATAATCAAGGTTCTCCGGCCAGTTCGCCATATGCAGTGCCACAAACGTCGTGTGCGGATGCTTCGCAAACATGCGGTCTCGCGCCGCCAGAATCGAATCCTTCGAAGGGAACTGCGTACCGTAGAAACTCCAGTCCGGATGCTCCTTTAGTTCTTCATACCTTTCATTGGTATTGTCCACGGGATGAAAAAATGCTTCGGGATCACTCGAATGAATCGACACCGGAATTCCGAGCCGTCCGCATTCCTCCCAAATAAGATCGAGGCGCGGGTCATCAATCGCCACCAGCTTTCCCGACTTGTCGCGCACCGTTAAGCCAAGATCTTTTAACTGCTTCAGTCCACGCGCCCCGCGCGCCACGGCATCGTCGAGTTGCGCCACCATCTCCTGGCTGAAATTCGGGTCGTCAATCTTGCTCCAGTCGATCTGGCTGAACACGATGAATCTTCCCGGGTACGGCTTAACCATCTCGTCAATCACCTGCTGCAGTTTGTCGCCCCACATTCCGGTCAGAATCACGACCGTCTTTACGTTGGTCTTGTCCATGATCTCCACCACGCGGGCGGGCGGCATGTGGTCGTCGATCCGCATAGCATCGTTCACGTGATTGTGGACATCGATCACGTAGTACTTCGCGCGGTCCACATTGTGCGCCGCCGCATGCAACATCGGAACCGGATGGAAATCCTTAAGCAGGAGCGTTTTCTTCTCGTCGGCGCCG
>Ga0209040_10000458_pt1 | contig 31406 bp, 28 predicted proteins | sample BogFormECP12_OM3_FD_188240 | JGI IMG/M metagenome (GOLD analysis project Ga0209040, IMG submission 188240) | Bog forest soil microbial communities from Calvert Island, British Columbia, Canada - ECP12_OM3 (SPAdes) (version 2) | ecosystem: Environmental > Aquatic > Freshwater > Wetlands > Bog ... | reverse complement strand
TCGTTGGCACCGCAGCACGACGGGGTACCGATGCGTATCGGGCAATTCGTGCCGTCCTGGACGGCGAATCTGTCATTCAGCCGGGATGAGCAGATACCAAGAATGTCTCGCACCCGTTCGCAGAATCCCTCCGCTCCCGGTGTCGGTGTCAACAGCATCACGGAGGCGGAAATAACTGCAAGAAAGTTGCTCGCCTGGCACGGAAACCGTAGAAGGCCAATATCGTATCGCACCATGCCAGCTAAAAGTGAACCAGGATCGCGTACTACCATTTGGTCTATGTCGGCTACAACCATCGGCCGCCGATATCGGCGCAGGATATCCGGCAGTACCAGGTAGCGAGCACAAGCGTAATAGGTTCGCCGTTGGCGCTCGGTCAGGTGGTCTAGAGGCTCGCTCGACCACCTCACCTGTGGTCGGTTCCGTTGTCGCAATCGGGCCAAGGCTGCTACCGCTCCTGGAGTTGGGTTCACCAAGTGCACATGTAGCAGCCAGTTGATGCAGCTATTCGATGCCAGGGATGCCGCCAGCGGCTCCACGAACAGCTCGAAATAACGAAAGTCACAGGCCACGAAGTAGATGGCGTCGACGCTATCGCCCACCGGCCCATCGGGATCGGAGGCGTTCAGACAGACAGCGCGATCAAAAGGCATCGGACGTTGGGCAGCGTGCTGGTGATCCGGGAATCGTATCACTGCCGACGTCGTCTTGCTTGCATCGCCGCACGGGAGCGCAATACCCGAAGCGAAGATTGCGTTCGCCTCATCGAACCTCTTCAGGTGGGCGAGCACGCTTGCCAATTGATAGGCAACAATCCGGTTCGACGGCCAATCTTCGATGACTGACACGAACAATCTCGCCGCTTCGCGATATTCGCCAAGCTCGGCCGCAAACAGCCCGAGACGGTAGTTGGCGACCGTCTTATCGAGCGGATAGCGCCGGATTGCCTGGAGACAGATGACGCGAGCCGCGTCAGGATCGCCGCTATCCGCCAGCAGGTCCGCCAACTGCATCATCGCGGTGATCGACGGACGGGCGGAAAGCTTCGCCTCGGCCACAGCAATAGCGGAGGCTGTACGGCCAGCTTTCAGGGCGCGCAATGACCATGCATGCAGGGAAGCGTCAATGTCAGGTTGTGGATTTGTCGGCACTGCTTGTTGCTTACTCAGGTCGCAAGCGGCTTCCGCCAGAATACCGCAGCGCCGTCGATCTCTTGCAGTGCCTGGGATATGCTGCGCTGGCTTCGAAAATCGTCCGTCGCTTGCCGGCAGCCGCCAAGAATATAATCATCAATGATGACAAATCCACCCGGGCTGACCTTGTTATACAACGCCTCTAATGTCTGCATGGTCGACGAGTACATGTCCCCGTCCAGGCGTAGTAAGGCAAGCTGACCGATTGGTGCGCCGGACAGGGTATCGGCGAACCAGCCCTTCAGGAACCGAACCTGATGATCGAGCAAACCATATTGTTCGAAATTGCTTCGCACCTGCTCTGCTGATACCTGCAGTGCCGTGAATGTATGATGCGGGTCATCCGTGTCCGCGGGATATTTTTCCGGCTCCGGCTCTGGCAATCCCTCGAAGGAATCGGCTACCCACACCGAACGGTCCCCAACACCGTACGCCGCCAGGATACCACGCATATAGATGCAAGCCCCACCGCGCCACACACCCGCCTCGAGAAAGTCCCCCGGAATCTGCTGTTCCAATATCTGCTCTGCCAACGCCCTTATGTTGCGTAGGCGGGCCAAGCCGATCATGGTCTGCGCGGTGGCCGGCCAGTCTCGGCCGATGAGGCGGGTTTCCGGATCATATCCCGAGGACCAGGGGCTGATCGTCGTATCACGCGATAGATCGCCAGTCAGGGCCTTTTCAAGCAGGCTGAGGTAGAGAGTGACCGCGCACGGGTCACCGGTTGTGCCACGCGCTCGCAATGCGTGGGCGATGTCGCTCGACAGGATAGTAAGTCGGCCGGTCAGTTTCGCGTACACCAACTCGAGGTCACGCGCGTGCAAGCGCGTGGCAGACGCCTGTTCCAATTCATGGATACGAGTATTGGCAATATCCAACGACCTCGACAATTCCGTCACCGCTACTTCATGTCGCGCGATAACCTGTAGATGTTCATGTTGCAACGCATGGAGTTCCGACTCCAGCTGGCGTCGATTCTCGAGCGCCGTCGCCATCTCTTCATTGCGGCTGATCGTCCTCTGGTGCTCGCTGCGCAATGCGTAGAGCTGAAGCTCCAGGGCGTCGCGCTCCTGCGTCGCGAAACCGAGCTCGCCGAGCAGCGTGTCGGCGCGCATGGCGCGGTCATAGACGCGACGAACCGGAGGAACCCTCAAAGCAGTTCGCCGAGCGATTGACCGCACGCTTTTTCTCAGTCCCATAGTGTTTCATAGCCCCAATTCAGCACCGTGTGTCGTGTCATTTCATGCTCAGGTCCTAGACCAAGCGGCCCGCCGCCGGCAGGCGATGGCCGCGTGCATGTTCTGTCAGAACCCTGTTGACGTCGCTCAGATGGTCGACGACTTTCCGATTTTGAGGGCTCATGGAGCCGCAAATACCTGTGCGACCAAAGAATGGTCCAACGCCGGCCCGCCTGGCTTGGTTCTAGCCGACCCCCATCGCTGCGCCACGCCGACGATTGCGGACTTCAGCGCCGAAATTTGTGCAGTATTATGACGATGCTCCTGATCCTGCTCCATGGCATTGACGATATTCGATAGGCCGAGCAGTGACTGCTCCAGATCAATGGCCGCACTCGTAGTTGACCACTCCACGATAGAGAGTGGCTCAGGAATGCCCAGGACTGCGTGGGTTCGGGCCAGGTTTATGTAGGCAAGAACGTCTTCGCAGACTCGGTAGCTTTCGGGGAATTCAAACCCTGCGCTCACCAGTGTTCGGTGCAGCGTCACCGTCGGCGTGGCAATCGGGCAACCTCCGATGATCTCCGGGTACACGCTGCCAGTGAACTTTCCCGAATCCATTAGACCCAGCTCTGGTCCACGTTCAGGAAATCGCACGTAAGATGTGACATCACGCTGCCGCTCTGCTGCATTAGCTCCAGTTGGCGCTGGATCTTGATCGGCAGAAAGATGTCATCCGCGTCGAGGAATGCAATATAACTCCCGCGCGCAGCCTTCATACCGCGATTGCGCGCGGCCCCCAGGCCGGCACTCGACTGCCGCAGCAGCCTAACTCGCTGATCCTTATCGACCAGGGCCTCAATCTGCGCCAGGCTTTCGGTCGAGCCATCATCGACCATAATCACTTCAATCGACGGGTGACTTTGACAAAGGACGCTGTGTAGCGCGCGACACGCCAGATCGCATTCGTTGTAAAACGGAATGACAACGGAAACCAGCGTTTTGGCAACCGCGGCGCGTGCGCGCTTATGGACATGGCACGCGGCGCCCTTGTAAGGAGTCTCGTCCAGGAACCGCGCGAGCTCGCTTAGAAAGCATCGCGAGCTGCCCGCCAGCGCCACCATCTCTGCCTCGGTCCGGTCCTCCACCATGCGGATCCAGAGCGCGTCGCCCTCGATCGCCGCCGCGGGCTTTTTCGAATCCTGACCGGGGTGGAGGCGGTACTGCACCAGTACCTCCGGCTGGTGGAAAAATTCGTACTTGGCGAGCATCCGATTCCATAAGTCGTAATCTTGCGTGTGACGCAGCTGCTCATTGAATGGCCCAAATTCCTGCAGGATGCAGCGTGGAATGAGCACCGTGCAACCGTTGATCATGCCCCGAAATAACGGCAACATTGGCGTCTTGACGAACTGAGCGTGCGGCCACCGTACCGTGGTAACCGACTCGCCGTCCGGGCCAATCAGTTCGTAGTCGGAGAACAGAATCGCATCCCGCTTCGCCAGGCGCTCGAAATAGTTCAATTGCGATGCCGTCTTGTGCGGCAAATGAAGGTCGTCGTGGCTCAACCAGGCGAAAAAGTCACCGGACATACTTGCCACCCCCGTGTTGAGCGCGCCGCCAACCCCCCTGTTCTCCTGTACGATGTACTTGATTTGTCCAGCATGCTCGCGCGCGATGGAGTCGGTTTCTCCGCCATCCGTCGAGCCATCGTTGACAACGATGATCTCAGTGTTGCCATGAGTCTGTGCAAGCGCACTGTGCAGTGCGTGGCGGAAATACTCGCCGCCATTATAGACCGGCATAACGATCGAAACTTTCGGGGTGGAGGACATCACCTTACCCGCAGTCCCTAAACCGGACTAAGTGCATCGGGCCTCTGGAGCGGCGAAAGGTCTTCGGCGAAGAATTCCAAAGACAAATCGGGGAAGTTCCGGGATCCCGACGGAGCGTGGCCCTGCGCCTGTCCGACATTGCATGTGTTGAAGGCCGTGCGGTGGCTGTGGCGGTTCATGGCGGCGCGATCACACGGGAGGCGCGGCGCCTCTGCTTGGCGCGGCCGATCGCGCGGTTGGGCCGGTGGATCATTTCTCAGCGTGCTCCCTGGATTACCGCTGCCCGCACATGGGGAACCTTGCACCGTGGCGCTAGCTAATGGCAAGTCGGATTGCCAACTTACAACCTTCCAGTATTCAACGCGAGACAGTTGGCTCGCCGCCGTCAGGCCGTCTGCAAGGTGGTATGGATCGTGGACTCGGCCAGTCCCTGCATCGTATTCACCTCGCTGACGCGCCGGCAGATCGGTACTCGGCCTCCGTTTGGGGTTATCCACCGTGCCCGCGGTGAGCCGGAGAACCGCGTCAAGAATCGCCAGCCCGACCTGTTCGCCAATCGGACCTTAGTATCGAGCATGCTGACCAATCAGCTCGCCCGCAGCTTGTCACCCGACTCGAGCCAGATATCGCGCCGTTCACATTCCCAGCGCCAACGCTGCCAGCCTGGTAGCGGTACTCGTCCGTTCAAGAAATGCAGGCTGAATGCCATATTCACTCTCTATTCGTTACCTTAGAATCCGTCCGGAGACTTCATGAGGGATTACAAAGCTTTCTGAGCATAAGACGGATCGAGGCGAGGTGGAGAAAGGCGAGCGCGTTGTGGTTGCGGTTTTTCCAGTCCTTGGCGAGATGAGCCGCTTCAAGCGCTCCGCGCGCCCGCCGGTAACCGACTCAAATGACTCGGAAAGTCCCCGGACGGACACTTAGGCAACCTGCATCCAAAAAGCCGTGGGTTCGGATGAGGGATAAACGGCCCGCATATCTGCAATTTCTGGAAATACCGCCAAAATCTTTCTCGGGTGTTTCAACATCATGTAGTTACCGGGCCAGATTACTTTGAACCGGCTGTTGAACATCAAGAAGGCTTGAAGCAAGTACTGCTCGTTCCAGTAGAGCTGAAGGTCGAAATAGACTTTCGGATAAGGCATTGGCAAGCTGATGTCGTGGATGTGCACGAGCACGCCGTCATTCAACCTTGGTAAGATGTTCAGATAGAGGTGAGACACGTCATTGCCCAAGCGCAACACATGGCTGGAGTCGATGAAAAGGACGTCATTGCGTTCGAGGCATTCGAACAACGAGTTCGGCACATCCTGAACCTTCTTGACAATCAACTCGCTTAGTCCGGGATAGCCGCTCGCAAACGCCGGCGTCGGATACGGATCGATCGAGATCACCTCGACAGAGTGTCCTTCAGCCCGGTTTAGATCCGCTGCCGCCACTGCTATTATAGTCGATGCGCCATTACCGATCTCGATGATGCGCCTCGGTTTCCCATGTCTGACCAGGCCGTAGAGCAGATGAGCATCCACAGCCATATAGGAACCGTTAATGAGGCAAAATCCCTGCTGATCCCGGGTGGGGCGGATAGGGAATCGGGCGCGGAATTCAGCGAGGAACGGCGGCAAAATAACGTCCATGAGTTCGTGGGCCGCGTCCTCGTTCATGTCCAGCCCAGCAAGGGTCGAGGGCGTGTTCCAGGCATCTGGATTTATGTCAGCCAAATCCGGCACGGGCACATAGAAATGCTTCCGCAGTAGATGATACCCGGCCGCGTCGAACAAAGCGTTGAATTGGTTTCCCGGCAGGTCACGGATGCGGCTCGCGAAAGCAGCCGCTAGTTCGTCGGTCGGCACAGCCTCAAGCCGCAGCGCCTCCGGCGCCTGGCTGACCTTGGACACAGCTGTACCCAGTGGCGTTTCCGGTGCTGCAGGAATTAGCCGCCGGAGCGTGCTTCTAGCGGAGAGCGGAATCTTCGCCTTGAGCTCCTTCGGGATCACGGCAGTGATCTGATTCACGGTCATCGCCAGTCGGTGGCGTGGCATATTATCCGGCATTCTCCCGATGGACGGCCAATTCGGCGGTCACGAGGGGATTGTTGCCACCGATCCAAGGTTGCTGCAACAGCCGGATTGCCAGGGAGCCCCAAGGGCGCTGCTGGCCGGTGGATAACCGCCGCGTGACCGATAATCCGGCCCCGCGAGTCGGCAAGGTATTGTGTGCCCATCTTGGGCGCAATGGTCCAGAGGCGATCAAGGCGTGGTAGGCTCGGGCATCGACGGCAAAATGGAGGAGGCACGGAAATGCCTGTAACCAGCGACCTGCTCACCACCGCCCTATCCGCCATCGCCTTCATCCCCTGCGCCATGGGTAGCGTGGCACCCGCGCCGAACCCGCAGCCGCGCCGCCGCGAAGTCGTGGTCAACGGCAAACGCATCAAGACCATCGACGTCCACGCCCACTGCATCGTCCCTGCGGCCGCCGCGGTGATCGACCACCCGCTCGAAGCCCCCGGCCTGCTGATGCACGACACCACCACCCGCATCGCGGCGATGGACGCGCAGGGCATCGACGTCGAGGCGCTCAGCATCAACCCCTACTGGTATCGCGCCCCCCGCGACGCCGCCGCCCAACTGATCAAGGTCCAGAACGAGACCCTGGTGGAATTCTGCGCCGCCAGCCCCGACCGGTTCGTCGCCTTCGCCACCGCCGCCCTGCAGCATCCCGATCTCGCCGCCGAACAGGTCGAATACGCGGTGAAGCAGCTCGGCTTTCGCGGCGTCGGCGTCGGCGGCAGCGTCGCCGGCGAGGAACTGGCCAACCCGCGCTTCCACCCGTTCTGGGCCAAGTGCGAGGAACTCGGCGTGCTGGTCTTCATGCACCCACTCGGCACGCGCGAACTGGAACCTTCCGGCCGGCTCGCCGGCAGCGGCCTGCTGACCAACACGATCGGCAACCCGTTGGAGACCACGATCGCGCTGTCGCACCTGATCTTCGAGGGCACGCTCGACCGCTTCCCCGGCCTGAAGATCTGTGCCGCGCACGGCGGCGGCTTCCTGCCATCCTACGCCAACCGCTCCGACGCGGTGATCCGCTGCTTCCCCAACCGGGTCGGCCCGCTGCCGAAGAAGAACCCCACCGCGTATCTGCGCGACGGGCAGCTCTATTTTGACACCATCGTGTTCACCCCCGAGGCGTTGCGCCACCTGATCGCGGAAACCGGTCCCGGCCAGATCATGATCGGCACCGACTACCCGTTCCCGTGGACCAGCACCGAGGTCGATCTGGTGCTCAACACCCCAGGCCTGACCGACGACGAGCAGATTTCCATCCTGGGCGGCACCGCGGCGCGGCTACTCGGGATCGCCACCTGATCGGGACACCCGGTGCCGCCGATCCGGTCAGCCGGTGGTTGCGCCGTAATTGCACCAGCCGGAGACAGGATTGACCGGACCCTCGACAATGACGCACTGGTCCGGGTCGATGAAATAGTGGCATAGCCCGCATGTCTCCGGTCCGCGCTTGCCGCGGTCGACATAGCCGGCGACCTGCTTGCTGAACTTGTGCCAGGTGGTGCCGGTGCTTTGATCCGGCGCCGCCGAGGCCGCATCGTCGGCGAGCACGCCACCACCACTGGCTGCAAGCGCGAGGAGGAGCCACCTGCGAGATTGTCGCGAGCGGCGTTTCGCCATCAACTCATCTCACTTGCTGTTATCGGTTCTACTCAGCCGCCACCGTCACCGGCGCTGCGGCAAGTCGCGCCAGCAGGCCCCGCCGCTGCTCCTCCGCCTTCACTCGGTTCCCCTCCTTCACCGGCCCGAAGCCGCGGATCATGTCGGGCAACTGCGCGGTCGCCACCGCGACATCCAGCGTATCAGGCTGCAGCGCGGCCAGCACGGCGCGTAGGTCGCCGATATATTGCTGTATCAGTGCCCGCTCCAGCCGCCGCTCCTGCTGGCGGCCGAACAGGTCGAGCGCCGTCCCGCGCAGATGCTTGCCATGGCGCAGCACGCGGAACAGCGGCAGCGCCAGCCATCCCGGCAGCGCGATCTTGCGTCGCCGTCCCGTGGCGGGATCGATGCCGGTGACCAGCGGCGGCGACAAGTGGAACCGGGGTTTTTGGCCGTACGTCGCTGCGGCGTGCAGGCGAGCGACCTCGTATTCGTCCTTGTACGCCATCACGCGATACAGACCCTCGGCCGCAGCACGCGACAGCCGACCCGGCTCGCCCAGCACCGACGTCTCGCGCGCCACCACCTCGTTCACCAGGGCCCGATAGCGGTTCGCCAGCCGCGTGTTTTGATACGCCACCAGTGCCTTGGCCCGCGCCTCGATCAGCGCGTCCAGCTCCGCCGGCGGCGAGTCCAGCGTATGCACCAGGATCTCGTCCTCCAGCGCCGGCTGCTCGGCCAGGATGCGGCCCCACAGGAACGCTCGCCGGTTCAACGACACGGCCGCCCCGTTCAACTCGATCGCACGCAGGATCGCCGCCTCGCCGACCGGGATCAGGCCGCGCTGCCACGCCAGCCCCAGCAGCATGGTGTTCATCGCCTGCGCGTTGCCGAACAGGTGCTCGGCGAGGCGCACCGCGTGCAGATAGGTTGACGCGCCCGCATCGGTGGCGCGTTCGATCGTGCGCCGGTGCAGCACGGCGTCGATCAGCAGGTTGGCGTCATGCTTGAACGCGGCGGTGGCGGCGAGATCCAGATTGCCAATCACCGCGGCGGACGAGGCATTGCGCTCCAGCACGCCCGGCCCGGCGCCAACCGCGAGGTCGGCGGCGATCATCACATCGGCGCTACCGAGCGGAATGCGCACCACATCCAGCGCGGCTTCGTCGTCGGCGATCTGAACATGCGCGACCACGGTGCCGTTCTTCTGCGCCAGCCCAGTGTAGTCGAGCGTGCGCACCACCTTGCCTTCCAGATGCGCCGCCATCGCCAGGATGGCGCCCGAGGTGACGATGCCGCCACCGCCGATGCCGGCGAACAGCGCCCGCCACGCCTGCCCCCGGGCACTTGACCCGGGGGGCTTGTCGGTGGACGGGACGACCGGGTGCTTCAGGCCGGCGGCAAGTTCGCCCTCGCGCGCCTGCCAGTGCGGATCGGCGTCAGGTGCGCGCGGCGGACCGGCTACCGTGACGAAGCTCGGGCAGAAGCCCTTCAGGCAGGACAGATCGACGTTGCAACTGGTCGGATTGATGCGGCGCTTGCGGCCGAGCGCGGTCTCCACAGGCTCGATCGCGATGCAGCTCGACTGGACCGAGCAGTCGCCGCAGTTCTCGCACACCTGCTCGTTGATCACCACGCTCTGCGCGGGCTGCGCCAGCTTGCCGCGCTTACGGCGGCGGCGCTTCTCGGTGGCGCAGACCTGGTCGTAGATCAGCACCGATACGCCGTCGCATTCGCGCAGCGAGCGCTGCACTGCATCCAGCTCCGCGCGCACATGCCGCGTGGTGCCAGGCGGCAGCGCCGATGCCGGCGGCAGCCGGTCCGCTTCGTCCGCCACCAGCGCGATGCGCGCCACACCTTCCGCCGCGATCTGCGCGGCGTACTGCGCGATGGTAAAATTCCCCTCGGCCGGCTGTCCGCCGGTCATCGCCACCGCGTCGTTGACCAGCAGCTTGTAGGTGATGCGCGTGCCCGCCGCGACCGCCTGGCGGATCGCCATGATCCCCGAGTGTGTATACGTGCCATCGCCCATGTTGGCGAACACGTGCGGCGTGTCGGTGAATGGCGCCATGCCGACGAACGGCGCGCCCTCGCCGCCCATCTGGGTGAAGGTGCGGGTCTGGCCGCTCTCGTCCAGCGCCATGAAATGGCAGCCGATGCCGGCGGTGGCGAAGCTGCCTTCCGGCAGCCGCGTCGAGGTGCCGTGGGGACAGCCGGCGCAGAACGCCGGGATGCGGCGCAGCAGGCCTGGGGGACGCTCCGGCATGCGCGGCGGCGGCGGATCGGCAATGTTCAGCCCCGCCGGACGGAGGAACGCCGCCAGCCCGGTGGCGACGATCTCCGGCGATAGTTCCATCAGCGGCGACAGTAGTGGCGCGCCGGAAGGATCGGTCTTGCCGCTGATTTCCGGGCGCTGGTCGGCGGGCAGGTTGTACAGCGCATCGCGAATTTGCGATTCGACGAAGCTGCGCTTCTCTTCCACCACCAGCAATGCGCGTTTGCCCCGGGCGAATTCCCGCAGGCCCTCTGTCTCCAGCGGCCAGGTCATCGCCACCTTGTAGAGCGCGATTTGTGCGTGGCCTTCGAGATCGAGCATCCGCAGCGCGTGCATCGTATCGGCGTGCGCCCGCCCGACGGTGACGATGCCGATCGGTGCATCGTCGCGGCCGGTGATGAGGCGGTCGAGCCGATTGGCCCGCGCCCAAGCCAATGCTGCCGGAATTCGCTCCTGCACCACCCGCCGTTCCAGTTCGGCGCGATCGGCTGGGAAGTGCATGTGCGGATCGAAGTTCAGCCCGTGCGACGGCAGCGCGAAGTCCGGTGTGATGAACGTTCGCGCGGACGGGACGATCAGCGTAGCGGCTTGTTCAGCGGTCTCGGCGGTGGTCTTCAGTGCGACCCAAAGACCGGAAAAACGCGACAGCGCAATGCCGGCGAGGCCGAGGTCGAGGATGTCCTGCACCGACGAGGGGTTCAGCACCGGGATGAACACGCCCTCGAAGACATGCTCGGTCTGGTGCGGATAGGTCGAGGAGTGCGCGCCATGGTCGTCACCCGACACGGCCAGCACGCCGCCATGCTTTGACGTGCCGAGAAAGTTGCCGCAGTGCAGCGCGTCGCCGGCGCGGTCGACGCCGGGGCCCTTGCCGTACCACATGCCGAACACGCCATCGACGCGTTTGCCGGGGAAGGCGTCGATCTGCTGCGTTCCGTACAGCATCGTCGCGGCAAGGTCCTCGTTGACGCCCGGCTGGAAGCGGATGTTCCGCGGGGTGAGCAGTGCCTGGCGGTGCCATAGCTCGCGATCCAACCCGCCCAGCGGCGAGCCGCGATAACCGGAGACGAAGCCGCCGGTGTTTAACCCCGCTGCGCGGTCAAGTCGGGATTGTTCAAGCAGGACGCGGACCAGTGCCTGGATGCCGGACAGCAGAACCGGCGTGTCGAGTTCGGAAAAGCGGCTCTCAAGTGTGGTGGTCGTATGGCCGAGACCGATGTCCATCTGGGTTATCTCGCAGTGAAGCGTCCCTGTAATCTAGGCTTCCATCCCCAATCTTGCCATGTGAGGCGAGGACGCGCACGGGGAGTTGGGCAATTAGTGCCAAAGCTGCGCATGGCGCGGTTGCGACGATTGGATATTGCAAACCGGGTCCGTACGCCTCGGTGGATTATTGCGCCGCCTTGGTCAGCGGTTCTCGCGCATATGCCATAACCGCACGACAATGATCGTGTTGCCACGGATTTCATAGCGAAGCTCATAATCGCCAACGAACAGACGCCGGACTTCGCGAGGAGCGAAATCGTCGAGGCGCGGACCGAGTCGGGGATTGTCACGCAACAGCCGAGCCGGGGCCGCGCGCAGCGACTGTACGGCTTGGGCCGCGGCTTGGCGGTTGACCGGGGCAAGGAATTCGAACAGCCGAACGAGATCGGACCGCGCTTCGGCGGTCCAGTGTATTCGCATCAACCGGGTTGTGGGATAGGCAGCTCCTGGTCAGTCCCGAGACTGTCGGCCCAGGCCTGCATGGCATCATCCTCGATCAGGCGTCCCGCATCCACATCGGCCAGGCCCGCCAGTGTCAGCCGCCGGCGCCGCTCAGCACCGGCCGGATCCTTGGCGTCGGCCTCACGCGCAAGCCGTTGCTGTAGTTCGGCTTCAGAGGGACTGATATCCATGGTCCGCAATGTAGTCTCGTTCACGAGCCGCCGCCAGGGCACCGCGATACCTTCACCCTACCGCCACGCCCCAACTCCTTCTAGCTTTCGCCGGAGAGGTGAGATGCCGATGACCATCGTGCCGATCCGCGGACTGTTCGAGGCGCACCTGACGGTGAGCGATCTGGATCGCTCGATCGCCTTCTATCGCGACGTGCTCGGATTGCCGCTTGCGCAGCGCATTCCCGCGCGCAACGTGGCGTTCTTTTGGGTGCCATCGTCGGACAAGGCCATGCTCGGGCTGTGGTCAATCGGCACCTCCCCGCTGCGCATGCGGCTGCACATCGCCTTCGACGTCGCCCTGCCGCAGGTGTTCGAAGCGGTTGCCGCACTGCGCCGCGCTGGCCTGACGCCCCGCTCTGGTGACGGCACGCCGATCGACGAGCCGGCGGTGCTGTCCTGGATGCCGGCGGCGAGCGTGTATTTCGACGACCCGGACGGGCATTCGCTGGAGTTCATCTGCATGCTGGACGAAACGCCGCGGCCGGAGCTGGGACAGCTACCCTGGTCAGAGTGGAGGCGCACATGAGCGACGAGGTTCGGATCGAACGACGCGAGGGCTGGCGCAAGCTGGTGCTGAACCGTTCCGACAAGCTGAATGCGGCGAACGAGGCGATGCTGCATGGCTTGCTCCATGCGCTGGACGATGCGGAGGCGGACCGCTCCTGCCGCGCGCTGCTGCTCACCGGAGAGGGCAGGGGGTTTTGCGCCGGTCAGGAACTCGGGCCGGCGGTGATGCCCGGGCCCGACGGTCCGCCTGACCTGGGCGCCGTCGCTGCGCTGCACCATCGCTTCGTGCACCGGCTGCGCGACCTGAAGCTGCCGGTGGTGTGCGCGGTAAACGGCGTCGCCGCCGGCGCCGGCGCGAGCTATGCGCTGGCCTGCGACATCGTGCTCGCTGGACGCAGCGCAAAGTTCATCCAGGCGTTCCTGAAGATCGGCCTGGTTCCGGACTCTGGGGCCACCTTCTTCCTGCCCCGCCTGATCGGTGAGGCGCGCGCCCGAGCGCTTACCATGCTCGGCGAAACGGTGGATGCCGAAACCGCCCAGGCCTGGGGCATGATCTGGCGCGTGGTCGATGACGCCGTGTTGCAGCAGGAGGCGGAGAAGCTCGTGGCTCATCTGGCGACACAGCCGACCGAGGCGCTGGCGGCAATGAAGCAGCTGTTCGCCGCCTCGGCCGCCCACAATCTGCAGGTGCAACTGGATCTGGAGCAGGATTTGCAGCAGGCGGCCGGCCGCAGTGCCGACTACGCCGAGGGCGTGCGCGCCTTTCTGGAGAAGCGCGCGCCGGTGTTCGGCGGCCGCGGATGATGGCCGGATCAAGTCCGGCCATGACGATTGAAGGTCGGGTATTCGCCCGAAAGCACACATGAACGATCTGGTGCGGGCGCGTGCCGAGGCGATGTGGGCCGAGGATCGCGCCAGTTCCGGGCTGGGCATGCGGTTGGATGAGGTCGTGCCGGGTCGTGCGCAACTGTCGATGACGATCACCGAGGCAATGGCGAACGGTCACGGCATCTGCCACGGCGGCTTCATCTTCGCGCTGGCGGATTCGGCGTTGGCGTTCGCGGCCAACCCGCGCGGTGAGGCCACGGTGGTGCAGCATGCCGCCATCACCTTTGTCCGTCCTGCGCAGGTCGGCGAGCTGCTGGTTGCCGATGCGGTGGAACGGATGCGCGCCGGTCGATCCGGGATGTACGATGTGCGGGTCTGCACCATGGAGGGGGAACTGGTCGCCGAATTCCGCGGCCATACGCGCACGATCCGCGGCAAGGCGGAGGGATAGATGGCAGGCCTCGACCCGATCGAAACCGCCTCGCGCGACGAGATCGCCGCACTGCAACGCGAGCGGCTGAAGTGGACGCTGCGCCTTGCCTATACAAACGTGCCGCATTACCGCGCCGCGTTCGATTGCGCCGGTGTGCATCCGGACGATTTTCGCTCGCTCGACGACCTGGCGATGTTCCCGTTCACCACCAAGCAGGACCTCCGCGCGAACTACCCGTTCGGCATGTTCGCCGTGCCGCGCGAGAAGCTGGTGCGCGTGCACGCGTCGTCCGGCACCACCGGCAAGCCGACGGTCGTTGGCTATACCGCGAAGGACGTCGATACCTGGGCGCATGTGGTGGCGCGCTCGATCTACGCCGCCGGCGGGCGGCCGGGAATGATCGTGCACGTTGCGTACGGCTACGGGCTGTTCACCGGCGGCCTCGGCGCGCATTACGGCGCGGAAAAGCTGGGCTGCACGGTGGTGCCGGCGTCGGGCGGCATGACCGAGCGGCAGGTGCAGTTGATCACGGACTTCCGTCCCGACGTGATCATGGTGACGCCAAGCTACATGCTGGCGATCCTCGACGAGTTCCGGCGTCAGGGATTGGATCCGCGTGACTGCTCGCTGAAGATCGGCATCTTCGGCGCCGAACCCTGGACCAACGCGATGCGCCGCGAGATCGAGGACGGCTTCGCGATGGATGCAGTCGATATCTACGGATTGTCGGAAGTGATGGGACCTGGCGTCGCCAACGAGTGCGTCGAGACCAAGGACGGGCTGCACATCTGGGAAGACCACTTTTATCCCGAAGTCATTGATCCGGACACCGGCACCGTGCTGCCCGATGGCGAGCGCGGCGAACTGGTGTTCACGTCGCTGACCAAGGAAGGCATGCCGGTGGTGCGCTATCGCACCCGCGACTTGACGCGACTGCTGCCCGGTACGGCGCGGACCATGCGGCGGATGGAGAAGGTGACCGGACGATCGGACGACATGGTGATCGTGCGCGGCGTCAACATGTTCCCAACGCAGATCGAGGAGCAGTTGCTGAAGAGCGAGGTCTTGAGCGGGCACTACCAGATCGTGCTGACGCGCGAGGGGCGGATGGACGAGGTGGCGGTGCACGTCGAGGCGCGGCCGGAGTACTTCGATCCGGTGCTGCTGGAGGCGCAAGCAAACGTTGTGGTGGCGCGGATCAAGGACACGATCGGGCTGACCACGCGCGTGGTGGTGGAACCGCCAGGGACAGTGGAGCGGTCGGTCGGGAAGGCGAGGCGCGTGGTCGATAAGAGACCGCTACAATAGGCGGGATCAGTGCCGGATGTGCTCCGGTCGGAACCCCATGCCGATGATCCGCGCCGGCAGCCGCCGCAGCATTGGAAACCATCCGAGAAGCCGCACCGCGAATGGCGGCTTCGGCTTCGTCGTCCGGCTCAGCACGTTGCCGATGACGCGGTTCTGGATCGCCACCTGCAAACGCTGCGTCTTGCGCGTCGGCGGTTCGCGCCGGCGCTGGACGGCGCGCAGGTCATCGACTGTTGCGCCGCCCTCGCGCAGTCGTGGCACCAGGATGTTGGCCGCGGCCACTGCGTCCTGGACCGCCAGATTGATCCCAACGCCGCCGACCGGCGACATCGCGTGTGCCGCGTCGCCGATGCACAGCAGTCCAGGGCGAAACCAGGTGTTCAGCCGGTTCACTGCCACGGTCAGCAGCTTCACCTCGTCCCATGACGCAAGTTCGTGCACCCGATCAAGCAGAAACGGTGCCAGACGCACGATGTCGGCACGGAACGCCTCCAGCCCGCGCGCATGCACCGCATCGATGCCGCCCTTGGGAATCACGAACGCGCACTGCCAGTAGTCGTTGCGGTCCAGCATGATGAAGATGCGGCCGGCATCGATGCGGCCGAGCGTCTGCCCCGGATCGTTCGGCGACTTCGACAGCCGCAACCACAGCACGTCCATCGGCGCACCGATCTCGACCACCTCGAATCCGGCGCCGTCGCGCAGCGTGGAGTGGCGGCCGTCGGCGGCGATGGTCAGGTGGGCGTTGATCTCCAGATCGCCGTCGGGCCCGCGCGCCGTCACGCCGACCATGCGGTCGCCCTCGCGCATCAGTCCGGTGGCCTCAGTGCTCATCAGCAGGCGGAAGGTCGGATAGCGCTTCGCCTGTTCGGCCAGGAAATCGAGGAAATCCCACTGCGGCATGAACGCGACGAACTTCGCCCGGGTCGGCAGGTGGGTGAAGTCGGCCAATTCGACGTAGTCGTCGCCGATCTGGCCGGCGAGCGTGCGCACCTCGCTGTGCGGCCGCACGAGGAACGCGTCGAGCAGGCCAAGTTCGTCCATCACCTGCATGGTCGAGGGGTGGACCGTGTCGCCGCGGAAATCGCGCAGGAAGTCGGCGTGCTGCTCCAGCACCACCACGTCGATGCCGGCGCGCGCCAGCAGCAGGCCCAGCATCATGCCGGCCGGCCCGCCGCCGGCAATGCAGCAGCGGGTCGTCAGGTCGGGCATCTATTCCGCGGCGAGACGCGGCGTATAGGCAGGAACCGCGGCGCGCTGTGCGGCAGCCATCGGCTGCGGCCACCAGCGATGCTCCCACTCCGCGAACAGCGGCTTCAGCTTCGGGATCACCGCATCGGCGAACAGGCGCGAGTTGTACTTGGTCAGTTCCTTGCTCATGTTGCCGAACTGTAGCAGCAGCATCAGGTTGCCGACGTTCAGGTTCACCGCGACCTCGCGCAACTGCTCCGCCACCTCGTCCGGCGAGCCGATGATGACGTAGCCAAGATCGACGATGGCATCCATCTCGCGCGCCAGCTTGTTGAACTTGTCGGAGTAGGACGCGGCCTTGGCGACCTGGCTTTGCAGGCCCATGCGTTGTGTCGCTTCGGTGGCGTAGCCAGGCGGGGCGGCAAAGCGCGGATCGATGTGCAGGCAGTTGCCGTAGAAGTATTCTGCCGCGTTGCCGTACAGATCCATCGCATGCTGGCGGCTCTCGCCGACGCCGACAAATTGCAAAAAACCGGCGCGGTACGGGTTGCGGTCCTTGCCGAGCTTGGCCATTTCGCCCCAGAAACCGTCCATCGTTTGGCGGCCGATCTTGTAGCCGTAGTAGCTGAGGTAGCAGTAGACGTAGTCCATCTCGGCACACCACTGCCACGTCTCGATCGAGCCGCCGCCGGGGACCCAGATCGGCGGATGCGGGGCCTGCACCGGACGCGGCCAGATGTTCACGTAGCGCTGCTGGTTGAAGCGGCCGTTGAACGCGAAGGTGTCGCGATCGGTCCAGGCGCGCAGGATCAGGTCGTGCGCCTCGTGGTAGCGATCGCGCAGCAGCGACGGGTTCTGGCCATAGGCGTAGCAGGTGTCCATCGGCGAGCCGACCGGGAAGCCGGCGATCAGCCGGCCGCCGGAGATGCAGTCGATCATCGCGAACTCTTCGGCGACGCGCGTCGGCGGGTTGTACAGCGCCAGCGAGTTGCCCATCACGCAGATCGCGGTGTCGGTGGTGCGGCGCGCCAGCGACGAGGCGATCAGGTTGGGCGAGGGCATCAGGCCGTAGCCGTTGGAGTGATGCTCGTTCACGCACACCGCGTCGAAACCGCAATCGGCGGCGTATTCCAGTTCGTCCATGAAATCGTTGTACATGTGGTGCGCGCGGCGTGGATCGAACAGCGAAGAGTGGATGTCCACCCAAACCGAGGGATGCTTGTCGCGGAAGCCGGCCGGCAGTTCGGTATAGGGCATCAGGTGGAACCACATCAGGCGCATGGGACGATTCTCCGTTTCAATTGTCATTGCGAGGAGCGCAGCGACGAAGCAATCTCGGGCCGAGTGCGCACTCACCACGAGATTGCTTCGTCGCTGCGCTCCTCGCAATGACAGCGGGTCAGGCCGGCGCGTAGGCCGGCAGTTCGGCGCGCAACGCAGTGTCCATCGGCCGCGGCCACCAGCGGTGCTCGTACTCGGCGAATTTTTGGTGCAGCTTCGGCATCACCTGTTCGGCGAACAGCTTGGTATTGTACTTGGTCAGCTCCTTGCTCATGTTGCCGAACTGGAGCAACAGCATCAGGTTGCCGACATGCAGGCTGGTGGCTAGCTCGTCGATCTGCTCCACCACCTCGTCCGGCGAGCCGATCACCAGATAGCCGGCATCGACCAGTTCCTTCATCTCGGTCGGTCGTGCCTGCGAGCGTGCCGCGGCCGCGCTCACCTGGCTGGTGTAGCCGAACCGCATAGTTGCTTCCGTGGTGTAGCCGGGTGGGGCGGCAAAGCGCGGATCGATGTGCAGGCAGCGGAAGAAGAAGTATTCGGCGGCCTGCGTATAAAGATCGATCGCCTGCTGGCGTGATTCCGCCACCGCCACGGTTTGCGCGAAGCCGGCGCGATACGGATTCCGATCCTTGCCCAGCCGGTCCATCTCCGCCCAGTAACCGTCCATCGTTGCCTTGCCGATCTTGTGGCCGTAGTACGACAGATACGAATAGACGTAGTCCATCTCGGCGCACCACTGCCAGGTCTCAATCGAGCCGCCGCCGGGGATCCACACCGGCGGATGCGGCTGCTGCACCGGGCGCGGCCAGATGTTGACATAGCGCTGCTGGTTGTAGCGGCCGTTGAACGCGAACGTCTCCGGTTCCTGCCAGGCCTTCATTACCAGGTCATGCGCCTCGTAGTAGCGCTCGCGGAGCTGGCTGGGGTTCTGGCCGTAGGCGAAGCAGTCGTCCATCGGCGTGCCGACCGGGAAGCCCGCGATCAGCCGGCCACCGGAGATGCAGTCGATCATGGCGAATTCCTCGGCGACGCGGGTGGGTGGGTTGTACAGCGCCAGCGAGTTTCCCATCACGCAGATCGTGGTGTCGGTGGTGCGGCGCGACAGCGACGCGGCGATCAGGTTGGGCGACGGCATCAGGCCGTAGCCGTTCGAGTGGTGCTCGTTGACGCAGATCGCATCGAACCCGCAGGCGGCGGCGTATTCGAGCTCGTCCATGAAGTCGTTGTACATGTGGTGGGCGCGGCGCGGATCGAACAGTGAGGAGTGGATGTCGACCCACACCGACGGGTGCTTCTCCCGGAAGTCGTCCGGGAGCTCAGTGTAGGGCATCAGGTGGAACCACATGAACTTCATAGGGGAGCGTGCTCCTGAGTGATCCGGGTGGCGGCGGGGTTTGTGGGCGGCTGCCGTACTGTTTAACACGGAGAACAGCGAAGAGCCACGGAGCGCCACGGAGGATGTGCTCGGCGCTCCGCGCGCAGCGCAACGGAGACGAACGAACATGTTTCAGCACATCGCCTTGGTCGCTCTGGTTGTACGCGACTACGACGAAGCGCTCGAATTCTACATCGATCGGCTTGGGTTCGAGCTTGTCGAGGATACGCCGCTGGACGACCACAAGCGGTGGGTGGTTGTGCGACCCCAAGGTCAACCCCCGACCGCGCTGCTGTTGGCCAAGGCGTCAGGAGACCGACAGGCCGCTGCAGTTGGCGCGCAGACTGGCGGGCGCGTGTTCCTGTTCTTGCACACTGACGATTTTGAAAGGGACTACGCGGCCTATGTCCGCCGAGGTGTGGTCTTCGAGGAGAAACCACGACACGAGATTTACGGTGTCGTGGCCGTGTTCCGAGATCTGTACGGCAACCGCTGGGATCTGATCCAGCCCAGCTAGGCGGTCTGAGTATGCGGCGCGTATCGCCCCCCGCTTCCTATGGCCTTACCCTCTGGCAGTGGTACGCCATGGCTACGCCAGCCGCCTCCGACAGCGGCCCCAATCGTCCGGGAGTTCGGTGTAGGGCATCAGGTGGAGCCTTATGAACTTCATGACGCGGCGCCCTCCCGGGCGATGCTACCGGGGAGTAGATCACTGCCGAAGGCGGAAGGGAACTCGCGCCATGGTTATCCCTGGCGGCTTCCCTGCACCGGCATCTTCTGGCAGTGGTGAGGCATGGCCGTACCAACCACCACGGAGACCGGCCTGGCTCGTCCGTCACCCGACGCGGCGGTTGCGGCGCTGCGCAGGATCGCGAAGGCGTGGGAGCTGGACCGGCACGATACACTGCCTTGCTGGGCGTGACGGGCGGAGACCTCGGCGCGGTGGAGTGGACCGATGAGCGGCTGCTGCGTGCCGCTTATCTGGTGGAGCTGGAGGCGGCGCTGGTCCGGCTGAACCCCAAGGGCGGGACCCCGCGCTGGGTGGTCACGCCGAACCCGGGGCCGTTCTTCGCCGGCAATGCACCGCTGCAGTTGCTGACCGGCAGCACGCGGGAGATGGCGGAGCTGCTGCGGCAGGTACGGCGGTGGAGTGGCGCGCGCCGCGGGGGTAAGCCCGGAACTTAGGCGGAGCGGGCGACGAGGTCGGAATCAGCGGCAGCATTTCGCCAAACATGGCGTCGAAGTCAAATTTCGCTGCTTGCGTGCTTCTCGGTGACGCAACGTCAATGCGTTCCAGGGTTCCTCGGCGTTGCGACTGCGAGTGGGCGACTATCGGGTAGTGTTCAACGAGACGGAATCTGAGATCGTTGCCACCGGTCTCGGCTCGCGCGGGCGCATTTGCGATTGATGGTTATTCAGACGGTTCGCGGCCCGAATGGCAAAGCCGTGGTGCGGCTGATCATGGATGAATCTGAGGATGATCTGGTGGATGCGCGGTCACGAAGCGGCCATGCAGGCTGTCGGGTCAGGCGCGATTGAGACGCTGTCCGAGGCAGACACCGCTGCCCATCTCGCGGCGGAGACACATTTGGCCTTCTGGCGCCGTCATCGCAACGTGACGGAATAGGCACTCGCCGAGGCTGTCAGCGTGTCGCAGGCATACATTGCGCGGATCGAGAATGGCGTGCGGGAGGGAGCAAGGTGATGCTGCGGGACATCGCGCGCGTGCTGCGGGTCGGAATGGAGGACCTCGTAGGGTAGGACAATTCGCATCGCGGTCACGTCGCCGGCAGTAACGCGAATGAACCCAAGGATGCTGTGGAGACTGTCGTTGAGCCAGCGTCGTTTCGACGAGGTGTATCGGATCAACGTCGGACCGCTGCGCAACCTGGAGCACGGCCGCACGCAGCCGGACAGCGCGATGCCGGCGTATCTGGCGGTGATAGAGCGGGATCCGGAGGCGGTGGAGCGGGCATTTCGGGAGGAGGAAAGGGCTGGCGTAGATTGGCAAGTGCAACTACAGGGGCCCCGCAAATGTCACCGAGGCAACTTGCCGCTTATTTACGCCGTATCAGTTCGCTTCGACCTATCTGGAGCGTCAATGCGCTTCTGCTCAAGGGACGAGTCAGCAAAATTGACATATGTTCCTGGGTTAAACGGTCTCATCGAAGTCTCTTCGACTGCTAACGTGTTCATGAATCCTGCTATGAAGCCACAAAATTCAGTAAGAGGTGGAACTCTAGCCGATGTGTCCTGGCCGTACCAGCTTCGATGTTTGGGTTCATACCACCAGTATCCTTTACCCAAAACGCACAACGCGATACATGGTGGATCAGCGTCATCCGTGTGTCTCATATATCTGTCGATTTCGGAGCTTTGAATATCTGACCCGAATGCAAACAGTACGGTGGCCGGCCGTGCACCACTCTTAACGGTCCCATCAGATTGTTGCTGAGGAAATGAGATTAACTTGGAGACAGACGCAAACTTCCTATTCGCATCCCTGATCTCATCAGCCGTCAATCTCGACTTAACCTCCAACACGTACCGAACACACTCAATCGGAAAGAAGCCCAAGTCACGATTGACTAGAATCGGAGGCACAACTTTTCTATGGTACACAGCCAAATCGATCTGGTCTGATAAGTGGCCAAACGAGTCAATAATCTTCCCAGTTCCACACTGATAGCTCTGTGTTAGGAAAGGCTCAACGCAGTCGCGAAGCGCGATTTCTCGGATTTCACCTACGATACCGTGATGTCCGACGTCTGATGCCAAAACATCTGCCCTCGCCTTGACGGCGGCGATTCTGTCCACAATGTAATCGAAGTATCTCGTCGTCATTGTGATCTCTCATTCAGGCATCCGACACTGATCATTCCTGGAAGATCTTGAAAGTGACGGAAACCACCCGGCAGCTTACCTCGGATAGCATATGTCCTGCGCTAGAGCATCCTCTGCAATATCAGCTTCTGCACATCCGACGTTCCCTCATAGATCTGGCACACCCGCACGTCGCGATAGATCCGCTCCACCGGATAATCCGCCAGATACCCATATCCGCCGAGCGTCTGGATTGCCGCCGTGCACACCGCCTCCGCCGCCTCGCTGGCGAACAGCTTCGCCATGCACGCCGCCTCGATCGCCGGCTGCCCCTCCGCCTTCAACCGCGCCGCGTGCAGCGTCATCTGCCGGGCGGCCTCCAACTTCGTCTTGGCTTCGACCAGCCGGAACCCCACCGCCTGGAGATCGATGATCCGCCCGCCGAACGCCTGCCGATCCTTGGCATACCCCACCGCATAGTCCAGCGCCGCCCGTGCCATCCCCACGCTTTGCGCCGCGATGCCGATCCGCCCGCTCTCCAGTGTGGACAGCGCGATCTTGTAGCCTTCGCCCTCGGCGCCGATGCGCTGGTCCTCCGGCACCTCCATGTCCTCGAACGCCAGCGCGCAGGTCTCCGACGCCTTCTGCCCGAGCTTTTCTTCTCGCCGCACCACCACGTAGCCGGGCGTCGCCTTGTCCACCACGAAGCACGAGATGCCCTTGCGCCCGGCCGACGGATCGGTGACCGCGAACAGCACCGTGCTCCCCGGCACGCTGGCTGACGAGATGAACTGCTTGGCGCCGTTGATGACGTAGCGGTCGCCCTTCCGCACCGCCCGCGTCCGCAGGTTCGACGCATCCGACCCCGCCTGCGGCTCGGTCAGCGCGAACGATCCCACGGCGGCGCCGGTCGCCAGCGGGCGCAGCCAGCGATCCTTCTGCGCATCGGTGCCGTACATGTCGAAGATGATGCAGGTAGGCGAGTTGTGCACGCTCACCAAGGTGGACACCGAGCCGTCGCCGGCGGCGATCTCCTCCAGCAGCAGCGCATAGGTCACCGGATCGATCTCCGAGCCGTCCCACTGCGCCGGCGTAGTGGCGCCGAGAATGCCGAGCTCGCCCAGTTCGCGGACGATCTCCGGCTCGATGGCGCCGGCCTTCTCGCGCGCTGCGGCGCCGGGGGCGAGGCGCTCGACGGCGAACCGCCGCGCCATGTCGATGACCAGGGAGTCGGCGCCGATTGGGGTGTGATCGGGCATGGCTGGCCTCCTTGCGGCGGCCACGATAGGTTGCCGCCGTGTCAGATGTCGATGTGGTAGTGATTGGGGCCGGCCTGGCCGGGCTGGGCGCGGCGGCAGCCCTGCGCGACGCCGGTCGCAGCGCGCTGGTGCTGGAGGCGTCGGACCGCATCGGCGGGCGCGCCTGGACCACGTATCCGGCGGAACTTGGCGGCGTGTGGTTCGACATGGGGGCGGTGTGGCTGCACAGCGCCGAGATCAACCCGCTGGTGCCGATCGCCCGGGCCGCGGGTGACACACTGCTGCGCTCCGACGAACTACGGGTGGAGCGCACGTTCGTCGGCACGCGCGAGGCGACCGTGGAGGAATACGCCGACTACGGCGGTGCTTGGCAGCGCTTCGAGGATCGGGCCGCCGCCATGCTGCGCACCCGCGACGATATGCCGATGGCCGAGGTGGCGCGGTCCATGCCGCACGATCCCTGGGCGGTGACGGTGGAGACCTGGGAAGGGCCGATCATCTGCTGCGCCAGCGCCGATGAATTTTCCCTCCGCGACTGGTACCGCAACGTGCTGTCGGGTGGCAATTTGGTGCCGCAAGGCGGTATCGGCGCTTTCGTTGCGCGCCGGCTTGGCGAGGGCCTCGACATCAGGCGCACCACGCCGGTGACGCGCGTGGCCTGGGGAGGCTCCGGCGTCGCGGTGGAGACCCCCCGCGGCACAGTCACCGCGCGATCGGCGATCGTCACCGTGTCGACCGGCGTGCTCGCGGCGGGCACGATCGTGTTCGATCTACCACTGCCGGCGGCTACGCAGGCGGCGATCCACGCGTTGCCCATGGGGTTGGCGATCAAGGTGGCGTTGCGTGCCACCGGACCCGACCGGCTCGACCTGCCGCTCCACTGTTCGGTCGATCGGCAGGTGAAACGCAGCGGCGATCCCACCATGGGCTTCCAGTGTTGGCCCTACAAACGTGACTACGTGCAGGGCTGGGTCGGCGGGCCGGTCGCCTGGGACCTGGCCCGCGCCGGAGATGCCGCGGCGGTGGACTTCGCGCTCGGCCAGCTACGTACCCTGTTCGGCGGGCGGGTGGACCGGCTGTTCGCCGGCGGTACGCACTTCGTCACGCGCTGGGACGCCGATCCGTTCGTGCGCGGCGCCTACTCCTTCGTGCGCCCAGGCGATGCCGATGCGCGCATCGCACTGGCCCAGCCGCTGGCGGATGGACACCTGCTGTTCGCCGGCGAGGCCTGCCATAACGGCATGGCCGGGACCGTCGCCGGCGCGTGGATCAGCGGACAGGATGCGGCACGCATCGCGGCGTGATACATTGCCTACAATGCTGTCACCGCCGGGCTTGTCCAGGACAAGCCACATTCATGGGCATGCCTGAAATGTCGCCAGATGCCAGGATTGTTCGACGAAGGGTTCGCCCGGTTCCTCGAACGACCCCGACAAAACCAGAAGCAACACGTCCGGCGTCGGCGGCTCGGTAACGTCGCGGGACGTGCCTGGATCGGGCATGTCGGCGCCTCCTGGCTGCTGCGCCAAACCGCATTTGTTGAGTTACGGGCCGCGATCAACGGCCGCATTGCGACTGTCAAATGAATTCCTTGCCCTCATGATACGGCAATCGGACGATAGCGACGCATGACCTCGGTGAGCGTGTCGAGCGGCAGGGCGTGCGCGGTGCGGCCATGCAGGCCAGTCATCGTTTCAGCGGCGGTGAGCGCATTGAGGATCGCCTCCTCGGTTGCTTCCGCGGCAGCCTGGAACAGCGGATTCATGCTATCCGGCGATAACATGCGCAGCGTGCTGATCGCCGCGCCCTGGCGGACATGGTTCCCGATGGCGAAGGCCAGGAAGATGTCGCCGCTGCCGTTGAAGCCGACGCCGCCGACCCACGCGATGCCCGTGGTGGCGCGCCGCGCCAGCCGCTGGCACTGGATCGGCAGCAGCGGCGCATCGGTCGCCAGCACCACGATGATCGAGCCGGCATCGCGCTGCGAGGGCACGAGGTTGGTGCCGATCTCGCGCCCGACCGGCACGCCATCGATGCGCAGCAGTTCGCGCGAACCATAGTTCGCCTGCACCAGTGCACCAACGGTGAACGTCTCGCCCGCCACCTGCACCACGCGCGATGCGGTGCCGGTGCCGCCCTTGAACTCGTGGCAGATCATCCCGGCGCCACCGCCCACATTGCCCTCGGCAATTGGTCCCGCGACCGCGCCATCGAGCGCGGCGATCGCATGTTCGGTGGTGACAGGGAAGCTCGTCGCATCGCTGAGCCAGCCGTCGTAGGTTTCGGCCACGAGGGGCAGCAGCCACGGCATCGACACCTTGTCGCGCACGGCAAGCGCACAGATCGCATCGCGCACCACGCCGACAGAGTGCGTGTTGGTGATGCAGATCGGTGATGCCAGCATGCCCTGCTCGGCAATCCACGCCCAGCCGGTCATCTCACCATTGCCGTTGAACGAGTGGATGCCGGCGAACACCGCATCGGTCCACAACTCCGGCCCACGCGGCCAGATCGCGGTGACGCCGGTGCGCACGATCGACGGCGTGTCGTGGATCAGCGTGGTGTAGCCGACGCGCACGCCAGGAACGTCGGTGATTGCGTTCCATTGCCCTGGAGGCAACGTGCCGGTGGCGATGCCGAGTTCCCGCAGCCTGGCACGTGGCATATCTGAACGCCTTCATGGGTACGCCTGTTCCAGCAGCCAGTCGCGAAACATCAGGACCGGTTGCGACATCCGCTGCCCAAGTTCACGGGCATGTTCGAATTGTCGCCAGATGTCCCGACTTCGCCCATACCCGGCAGCCTTCCGGTCCCGCCACACCAGCGAACATTGCACCGGGCGGCATGCGCAGCCAGGATTGTTCGACGAAGTGTTCGCCCTGTTCCTCGAACGACCCCGACAAAACCAGCAGTTCCAACCCCTCGGGTACCGCGATATAAACCTCCGCCGCAGCGGCCCACTGTTCCAGGCGGACCTGCTCGACCGCATCCTCGAACAACGGCAGGACCGACACGGACGGCCGACCCGCGGCAGGAGCGAAGGCTTGCCCAGCCGTTGCGAGCCGTACTTCCGTCCGATCGGCAGGGTCGAACTGCCAAAGCTTGACGAACAAGGTGCAGCCGTCAGCCGAGCCGGGAGTGTGGCGGGATGTCGGGGGATTACGGACGTAGCTGCCGGCGGGATAGTCGCCATGTTCGTCCTGAAATACCCCATCCAACACCAGGAACTCCTCGCCGCCGTCGTGCACATGCGGCGAGAAGTGGCTGGCAGGAGCGTAGCGGACGATCGAAGTGGCGCGCGCGACCTCGTCGCCCACGCGGTCCAGCATGCGCCGATCAACACCGGGCATCGGGGAAGCAATCCACTCGAGCCGGCCTGCGTGGACGCTCGCACGGCGGCTGAAATCCGCGTTCAGGTTCATCGCCATCCTCCGGTCAACACGCCCTGTCATGGCAACGGGTAGACTGACACACGCTCCTGGCCACGCTAGCATTCCGCGGTCACAGCGGAAACGCCGCCATGCCAGCGCAGCTCGAATTCGGATGGTTCCTGCCGACGTCGGGCGACACGACCTGTTATGGCGACCACAGCAAGTTCATCCAACCCTCGGCCGAGCTGTTCGACCGCGTGGTCCTGGCTGCCGAAGCCGCGGGCTTCGAGTATTTCCTCGTCCCAGTTGCCGCCGCGTGCTGGGAGGCCTGGATCAGCAGCGCCATGGCGGTGGCCAAAACCAAGCGCATCAAGGCGTTGGTCGCCGCGCGGCCCGGCTATGTCAGTCCGGTGCAGTTGGCCAAGATGGGCGCTACCTTCGACCGGCTTTCGGGTGGGCGGCTGGCGGTGAACCTGATCGCCGGGCAGAGCGATGCCGAGGCAGCGGCCGAGGGCATCAAGCTGGCCAAAGCAGACCGCTACGCCTTGATGGATGAGGACGTCGCCATCATGAAGGCGCTATGGACCGCCCGTGGCCCGGTGGATTTCGACGGCCGCTTCCACACCTTGAAAGGCGCCCGCATCGCGCCACGGCCATTGCAACAGCCACATCCGCGCTTCTATCTCGGCGGCGGCTCCGGAAGAGCCTGGGAGGTCTCGGCGAAGCATTCCGACGTCCATCTGTTCTGGGGCGACACTCCCGAGCGCATCGCCGAGAACATCACCACCATCCGCGGCCTGGCGGCGCGCTATGGCAGGGCGGAGAAGATCGGCTTCGGCATGCGGTTGCAGATCCTCTGCCGCGAGACGGAGGCTGCGGCCTGGGCCGCGGCGCATGAGCTGGTCCGCGACGTGACCGAAGCCCACACTCGCTTCATCCGCACCCATTACGCCAGCTCTGTTGCCAACCAGCGCGTGCAGCAGTTGGCGCGGGAGCATGGTGAACTGATCGGCCCGCATCTCTGGACCGGCGTGACACGCGTGCGCCCGGGCGCCGGGATCGTCGTGGTAGGCAACCCGCGGCAATGCGCTGCCACGCTGCAGCAGTTCATCGATCTGGGCTGCACGTCCTTCTGTCTGTCCGGCTATCTGCACGATGAGGAGGCGATGCGCTTCGCGCGCTGGGTGCGACCGCTGCTAGCGGAACGCAACCCGGGCCGCATGCTGGCTTCTTAGCGGCCCTTGAGCCGGCAGACCGCTCGGGAATCGCCGTCGTACTTGCGACGCGCCGTCAGTAACTCGGCGTGGTCGGAAATGGCGTGAGTTGAAGCTCGTGGGTCCAGCATGACCGATCCTGGGTGTGCAGGTAGTAGAACGCCTCGGCGATCTTGACCGGATTGATCACGAGCTCGGGTCGGTTCTGCACCCTCGGCAGCGCCCGAGTTCCGGGTGAATCGATGGTACCGTCGATCACCACGTTGGCCACGTGCACGCCGTGCTCGGAGTACTCCTCGGTCAGCACCTGCGCCAGCGTCCGCATCATGACCCTGGGATAGTAAAGCGACTCGCCGGTCATTCGCTTTTTCCCGCGCAGCGACTTGGAGTTGTTAGAGAACAAGAACGACCCAGCGCCCTTCTTCCGCATCGCCGGCAGCACTTCCTTGGCGACCAGAAACGGCCCGCGGCTGGCGATGTGCTGCGCGGTATCAAACATCTCCACCGGGATGTGTTCGAGCAGTTCTTTCTCCGGAGGAAGATCCCGGCCTTCCAGGTAACCCGCGTTGTAGATTAGAACGTCCGGATCGCCTGCTTCGCGACGGATCGTGGCAAACGCCGCCGCGATGGAGTCCTGCGAGACCAGATCAAGCTCGACGATCATGCATTCACCGCCCTGCTCCCGGATGGCCGCGGCCAGTGTTGACGCATTGGCCTCCGTACGGGTTGTCAGCACGACGAAGAACCCCTCCTGCGCGAATTTCTGCGCGATGGCGCCCCCGACACCCCAGCGCACGCCGACCGGCAGGTGGCTGTCGTCCAATGTCCTGCCGTGCGCCAGCAAGGTATTGCGGCCATCCGACTGCCACTTGGAAGTGGCGCCCACCACCACGGCGACCTGCTTGCCTTTCGCATTCGTCTTACGATTTTCGCTCATTCGGAAACGTCCCCTTGCTGTCAGGCTGTCCGGTCCCAGCCCCACCAGGCGCACAGCGACTCGCCCGTGATAAGCCTCTTGTCCTGGTCACTGAGCCACGGCAGTTCCTCGGTGAACATCGTCACGCATTGGCCCCAGGAACAGGGCATCTTGGTGATGTCCGTGCCCCAGAACATTCGGCGCGGGCCGAACGCATCGTAGATCTGTCGCAGATACGCGTGCATCTGCGGAAATGGATAGGCCTCGCTGGAATAGCCCGGCGCGCCGGTTGCCTTGACGGCCACATTGGGCAACTTCGCCAACGCCAGAAGGTCCGGCATGTGGGTCATGGCCGCGGCATCCTTCAGCGTGGTCAGGCCGCCTCGGCCGCCCAGGTGATCGATCGTCAATCGTAGCCCGGGGTGGCGTTCGGCGATCCGGCCAAGTTCCGTCAGCGAATCGGTCGCCAGCGCGGCGATGGGAACCCGGGCATCCTCAGCGCTCGCCCAAAGCCAGTCGAGCGTGCCGTCGTGCAGCCATTGACGCGCGGGATCGCTCAGGAACCCGTACCGCAGGCCGAGCATGCCCGGTTGGTCTCTCCAGCTCGCGATCCGCGCACGAGAGTCCGGCCGATCGAGCGGGACCGCACCCATGATCGCGAACCGGCCCGGGTAGTTCCGAACCGCCTCAAATGCCATCTCGGTCGAGCCTGGGTCCCAACCCGGCGGATGAATGACGGCAGCATCGACGCCGCCTTCATCCATCAGGGGGATGGCCTCCTCGGGGGTGAAGTGCGTCACCTGCCGATGCGAGAGGTTGCTTGGCAAACCGGTTCCCCAGAGGTGGATTTGGGCATCGACGATCTGCATCGCATAACCTCCGTTCATTCGTCCGCATCGGGTAGAGCTCGCCAACCGCAGAGTCCGGAACGCTAGCGACAATACCGTTGGCTGTCAGCTGTCGGCGCTGGTGGATCGGCGTCTGGTTAGCATCAATATGCTACCGGCAAACGGGCAGAATGATTGACAGCCACGTGCTACAAATACCCGTGCCGTCGGCCCACGCCTCGATGATCGTCACCGTCGCAGCGCCGGCAAGCAGGGCGACGGGAACGGCAAGCCAAATTATCAGTCGCATGGCTGGTATTTCTTCCAATTGATGCGGTGTAGCCGGCGAGCATCGCCGACCAGAGTGTCGGGACTGGAGCGTGGTAGCTGCGGGCGAGTGAGTCTGACGGCGCCTGAACCTGCCTCACTTGCCCTCTCGGCAAAAGGTGTTCGGTTGGAATGGGTGCGCAGACGAACGCGCGAGCGAGGCTGAACGCCCGGCCTGGTGTCCCTACCGTGTTGCAGGCGGGTGACCGCCCGCCAGTGCGCGGCGGGCCACCGCGAAACCCTGTGTCCTGGTGCCGACTGCCTGGGTTACCGCTCCAGGCACATGGCCACGCCCATGCCGCGCCCGACGACGACCTTTGTCTCGCCTATGCGAACACCCGCTATTGGCGCGGCAGTGAGACGCCGACCGAGGAATTGAACGGCCCCGATGACCTGGTGCGCTGGGCCGGAGCGGCGGAACGGCTGCCGTCGACGCTGGTGCGGCAGTTCGATCAGGCGACACGAATATTCGGCGAGGCGATCGGACTGCGTGAAACGATCCACCGCTGCTTTGTCGCCACGGCGTCCGGGCGCGCTCCGGACGCAGCCGATCTGGCGGCGCTCAACGCCGCGCTGGCAGAGGCGCCGCCGCGTCAGCGCGTCAGTCCCGGCGGGTGGGACATCGGCGCGCCGGCGCTCTCAGCCGGCACACTGCTGGCGCCGGTGCTTTGGTCGGCCGCCGACCTCTTGGTGGGCAATCGGCTTGCGCGGGTGCGGCATTGCGCCAACCCTGACTGTGGCTGGCTGTTCCTCGACAACAGCAAGAGCGGCAACCGCCGGTGGTGCTCGATGAGCGCCTGCGGGAACCGGGCGAAGGCCCATCGGCACTATCTGCGAAAGGTCTCACACGGAGATCACCAAGGCCGGCCGGAGGGCCACTGAGCAAAGGTGAGTGCGCTACGGCGATCAATGCTGCATTGGCATAGATCGGCATGCGATCAGGAGCCGCTTGTGTCGCTCGCCGGTTCGGGACTGCCCCAAGAACTCAGGACTTTGCCGCTGTTCATGGGGTCTTCCCCCCACGCTGATGCTTGCGCTGCGGCCGGAGTTGCACGCTGCATGCGAATGCACGCGTCGCCGCCGCATTCATTCCGGATCGCCGGGTAATGGATGATATCGCAGCAGCCATGGGGTCGCGCCCCTTTGTTCCCGCTCCGTTCTATCAACGGCGGGCCCAAGAGGCAAGGAAAATGGGGCCGCGCCCCGGTGCGAATGATCACGCAATGCCATCGGAAGCCACCACTTCTCGGTGGCCCTCCGGCTGACCTCGGCGATCTCCGGGTGAAGACGCCTTATACCAGCCGCCCAATCCGGTGACCGCTCTCGACCCATAGCCGCCCTTCGCGGCGGGCCGACCCTCCGGCCGGACTTGACCCGAACCGGACATCGAGTTGACGCATATCAATGCGCCCATGATAGTCGTGGGCTACAGGGGCCACCGCTAAGACGGTTCAAGGAGTTGGGCCTTGAAGAGATTTATGCTCGCTTCGCTTGCACTGACGGTCACGTTCACCACGACATCCTTCGCACAACAGTCGCACTACGACGAGCTTGCTAGGGCCTGTCATCAATTAAGCCAAACGACGCTGGCGACGAGCTGGACAGCGGCGAGGAAGTTCCGCGCGGTCTTCTCGTAGCGGGTTGCGATGGC
>Ga0209040_10000457_pt1 | contig 31411 bp, 34 predicted proteins | sample BogFormECP12_OM3_FD_188240 | JGI IMG/M metagenome (GOLD analysis project Ga0209040, IMG submission 188240) | Bog forest soil microbial communities from Calvert Island, British Columbia, Canada - ECP12_OM3 (SPAdes) (version 2) | ecosystem: Environmental > Aquatic > Freshwater > Wetlands > Bog ... | reverse complement strand
CGCGTTGCTGACCGCCGGCTGGCCGGAGACCGTTCCCGGTGTCACCGTCGACCGTCAGTGCGGGTCCAGCCAGCAGTCGATCCACTTCGCCGCCGCGGGTGTGATCGCCGGCCACTACGACGTCGTCGTCGCCGGCGGCGTGGAGTCGATGTCACGGACTCCGATGGGGGCCTCTCTCGCCAACGGCGGTAGGCCGTTCTCGCAGGCCTTCCTCGACCGGTATGACGGTGCAATCCCCAACCAGGGCATCGGCGCGGAGATGATCGCCGAGCAGTGGGGGTTCGACCGGACCGCACTCGACGAGTTCTCCCTCGGATCTCACGAAAAAGCGGGTGCCGCACAGGATTCCGGTGCATTCGACGACCAGATCGTGGCTATCAAGGTAACGGACGGCCCAGAAAATTCAGTTGTGCTCAAGGACGAAGGCATCCGCCGGGGCACGCCGATGGAGAAGATGGCGCAGCTGAAGCCCGCCTTCAAGGAGGACGGCGTGATTCACGCCGGCAACTCCAGCCAGATCTCCGACGGGTCGGCGGCGTTGCTGTTCATGTCGGCGGAGAAGGCGAAGTCGTTGAAACTCAACCCGATCGCCAAGGTGCACACCGCCACACTGGCCGGCGCTGACCCGGTGATCATGCTGACCGCACCGATCCCGGCGACCCAGAAGGCGCTGAAGCGCTCCGGACTGAAGCTGGAAGATATTGGGGTGTTCGAAGTCAACGAGGCGTTCGCGCCGGTGCCATTGGCCTGGTTGAAGGACATCGGCGCTGACGAGAAGAAGCTCAACCCCAACGGCGGCGCGATCGCACTCGGCCATCCGCTCGGCGGGTCCGGTGCCCGGATCATGACAACGCTGCTCTACCACATGCGGGACAAGGGAATTCGTTACGGCTTGCAGACTATGTGCGAGGGCGGTGGCCAGGCCAACGCCACCATTGTGGAGCTGCTGTGAGCCAAACCGCCGCCGCGACCGAACCCGCGGCGCTCGTCGAGCGCCGCGGCAACGTCCTGGTGATCACGATCAACCGGCCCGAGGCCCGCAACTCGGTCAACGGCGCGGTCAGTATCGCCGTCGGCGACGCGCTCGAACAATCCCAAAACGACGACGAGGTGCGGGCGGTGGTGATCACCGGCGCCGGCGACAAATCCTTCTGTGCGGGAGCAGATCTCAAGGCGATTTCGCGCCGCGAGAATCTGTACCACCCCGACCACGGCGAATGGGGCTTCGCCGGGTACGTTCATCATTTCATCGACAAGCCGACAATCGCGGCGGTCAACGGGACCGCGTTGGGCGGCGGTACCGAACTGGCCCTGGCCAGTGACCTTGTGGTGGCCGAGGAACGCGCGAAGTTCGGCCTGCCCGAGGTCAAGGTCGGGCTGATCGCCGGAGCCGGTGGCGTGTTCCGCATCGCGCATCAGCTGCCCCGCAAAGTCGCCATGCAGATGCTGCTGACCGGTGAGCCGATCAGCGCCGCCGAGGCCGCCCAGTGGGGACTGATCAACCAGGTCGTCCCGGACGGCACGGTGCTGGAGGCCGCGCTGGCCCTGGCCGAGCGGGTCACCGTGAATGCGCCGCTGTCGGTGCAGGCCAGCAAGCGGATCGCATACGGCGCCGATGACGGCGTCATCCCCGACGAAGAACCGGGCTGGGCCCGCACCGCACGCGAGTTCGGGACATTGCTGAAATCCGAGGACGCCAAAGAAGGCCCGCTGGCGTTCGCCGAAAAACGCCAGCCGGTTTGGAAGGCACGCTGATCAATTGTCGAGCGGCATCAGATGGTCGACAGGACTAATGATGCGGCCGCCGACGATCGGCACGCACTCGGTGGGCAGTTCGGCAGTTACTGCCACCCCGCTGCGGTCCAGTGCGTCGAGAAAGCGTGGTAGTCCGTCCATGGCGCCGGACGGCAGGTCGTGAACCACCATCAGGGTGTGTTCCCGCGCGCGGACATCGGCAAGCGCCCGGTCGATCCACCCGACCGGATCTGCCCAGTCGCGCGGCACGCTGTTCCATAACACGCAGGTGTACTTCCCGCTCACCAGATAGTTGACCGCAGTGCGGTTAAGGCACCGCCGGTCTAGCTGACCCTCGGTGCCCCAGGGGCGGAAGAGGAAGTTTTCGCCGGTAAATCCCCGTAAAATTTCGTGCGCCGTGGCGATTTCGGCGATGGTTTCCTGCTTACCCAGCTCGCCTAGTGGTCGGCCGTGAGTCAGCGAGTGATTGCCCACCCGGTGACAATCCCGAACCATTCGCGTGAGCAGGGCACGCGCTCCTGCGTCTCCGTCTACGCGGTTGGCGACGACAAAAAAGATCGCCCGGAGTGACCTCTCCGCAAGTATGTCGAGAACCTCGTCGGTCACACCGGGCGTCGGTCCGTTGTCGAAAGTGAGGGTGATCCGTCTACCTCGCGGCACAGCGTTGATTGACCTCTCTCACTCCGACGCCGAGGCGCTCGGCCCTCCCCTCTGGGGACGAGTGCGTCAACTGGCAACGCTAGCTCTGAGTTGTCGCCATATGGGTGCTAACTGATCGATCAGTCAGCTACTGTAGCCTGGATCACCGACAAGAGACAACGGAGACTTCGTCGACAACGCCCGCCGAGCCGAGTCCATCCGCTGCGACAAACGCCCGAACGCGTATCCTCGCGGCGGCTTTCGCGTGCTTCTGCGAGTTGGGCTACGAGAAATCCTCGATGAAGCGGATCGCCGCGCGCGCCGGCGTCTCGCAACCCCTGCTTCACCACCACTTCGACACCAAAGAACGGCTGCTCCAGTCGGCGATTGGCAAGATGGCCGCTGACATCTTCTCGACGGCATTCGACCAGTTACCGCAGCGCGGATCTGTCGCTGAACGACTGGATGCTGCAAAAGAACTGCTGTATGCGCTGTTCGTGAACAATTTGCTCGCCGCGTCCTTCACGGTGGAATTCGCCGCGGCGGCAAACCACAATGAGTCCCTCAAACAAGCCTATTTGGACTACCAGCAAACCCAACGGCGGAATGTCGCGCGCTTCATCGAAGATCTGGCTCCCGGAGCAGAGACCGATTTATCGAGCGGGCTCATCGAGACATTCCTCCTCGGGATGGCGATGCGCCGCCCCTTCACCACCGACCAAACCGCATTTCGGGCCGAGTTCGACGCCCACGCTCAACTGTTGATCAACCATCTCATCGCTCAAGGAACGGAGCATTCAGCGCCATGACGACCGTCAAGCCGGAAAGTGCGCTTGAGTCCCCAGTCGACGGGAGCATCGCGGGCAGCAAAGGCAAGCCCCTCTTCCTGAAACGCTACGAGCATCCGAACGCCCAGTACACGCTGGTTCTGGTGCATGGCACCGCGGGCTACAGCGCGGCCTACCACGATTTCGCCGAGCAATTCCGGCGACGCTTTCCGGCCACGGTCTGGGCCTTCGATTTGACCGGCCACGGGCGCACTCCCGGCCCGCGAGGCGTCTTCACCTTCGAAGACTTCCTCGAAGACGTTCGGGCTGTGTCCGACCACGCGGCCGAACGCACCGGCCTTCCGGTGGTGCTGCACGGGGCCAGTCAGGGAGGCGAAATTGCGTTCCACGCGCTCGCCCGTTGCCCGCGCGTGACCGGAGCCGTCTGCATGAATATCCTGCTGAACGACGAGCTGCAGATGAACCGCTCGATTCGGTTAATGCGTTCGGCGGCAATGGATCGTCTGGCCCGAGGTCTAGGCGACCGGGTTCGGGTGCCGCTACGCCGGTTCATCGACTTCAAAGCCGCGTACCAGGAAGACCCAGATTTGTTGCCCGAGAAGCTGATTGACCCGCTCAATGTCTGGTCCTACGGCTTCAAGAGCTACCACTCCGTCTTCAGCTACAAGCCGGATCAGCCCGCCGCGGCGAATACCACGCCCGTCCTGATTGCCTGTGGCGAGAACGACGAGATCGTCGATCCAAATCATGTCCGGGCCTGCTTTGGGCGCATCGGCGGACCCAAAGACCTCTTTGTGATGCCCGGCGGCGGACATCAGCTCATGCTCTTCGAGACCGACGTTTACAGCCGAGTTCTCGATTCATGGATACGTGAGCGCGTTTTAGGTCGGGCGCACTCGTGGGCTGCGCCGCTCGACGTCGAAGAGCGGGCGTACTTCGACTTCCTCCACCGCGAGCGTCGCAGCGAGGCCAGCGGCGAGCCGGATTACCGCTACTCCTGGCTCGACAAGCTCCTCACGAGAGTCCACAACGGCACGATTGAACGCGGTGGGCGCTACTTCGCCCAGGCCCAGGCCAGCGCGCACTGGCGGTTCACCGAAGAGCTCGTCAGCAAAATCGACTACGTCGCTTGGCAATTCCTGCGAGACTACTTGCCCCAGTCCGCGGGAATCGAGTGTCCGCGGATGGCCGTGGTCGGCTGCGGCAGCGGTAACGCGATCCGTGGTTTGCTCAAGCTGGTGCCTGAGCTACGGGACTGGGAAATCGATGGTTTCGACGTCGACTACAAGGCCATCCGGGCAGCGCGGCGGTCCTTCGCCGACGCCGCGAGCGTTCAATTCCACGTCGGGGACATCCGCGATCCCAACGTCATGCCCAGCGATCACTTCGACGTGGTCTACATGCACGGAATACTCGACCACTGTGGCGAGCACCGCGCGGTACTGGCGAATGTCTATCGTGCGCTCAAACCCGGCGGTCGGGTGTTTTATGTGGCTCCAGACCGGAACCTGTACACCTGGCTGGCCTTCGTCACCGTCGGCCCGTTGTATGTGGCCGGTATGTACAAGTCAATTCACGACTTCCGCCGGTTCGCGAGACCCACTGAACTTTCCAGACTTCTCGAAGATGTCGGTTGCCGGCCATTGCGGAAGCGTGGCGCGCCCCAGGCGGCGGCAATCGCCGGGCTTGAATACACGAACAGACTGAACCTGTTTGCTCTGCGACGCTCATTTCACAAACGCAGTCTCTCCGACTTGACCATGGAGCTGACCAAGCCCCGAGGCTGGCTCGGGGGCCGACATCTGGGCGAATATGTGGGTGGGGCGGAAAAACCTGTTGTGCAATCAAACTCGTGACCCCGACCTCAATCATGTATAGCCCAGCGCCGCGTTTTCCACTCTGATCCGCACCGCGAGCAGTAGCGCGTTGGCCATCGTGAAGCTGGCCGCGGTCAGCCACGCCGTGTGCACCAGCGGTAGCGCCACACCTTCGACGACGACGGCCACATAATTCGGGTGATGCAGCCAGCGGTACGGACCCCGCCGTATCAACGGCGCTTGCGGCACCACGATCACCAACGTGTTCCACCGATGGCCCAATGTGGCTACGCACCACCAGCGCAGCACCTGACTCAGTGCCACCAGCGCGAGCATCGGCCAGCCGAGCCAGGGGATGAATGGTCGGTGCAATGCCCAAACCTCGACGACGCAACCGAGCAGCAGTGCAGCGTGGAGCGTCACCATCGCCGGGTAGTGGCCGCGGCCGAATTCCTTGCCGCCGTGGGCAAAAGCCCATCGCGCGTTGCGTTTGGAGACGATCAGCTCGGCCAGCCGCTCGATGCCGATCGCGAGGATCAGCAGGTAGTACACGACTTACCAGCCGAGCAGCACGAGTTCCGAGCAGAACGCCGGCCCCATCGCCATCATCAGCCCGAATGAGCCCGGTGGCGGTGGATCGGCCATGTTGGCGCGAAGCACATCCAGCACCGACACTGACGAGAGATTCCCGTTGTCGCGCAACGAGTTCCGGGTGTGGTCAAGGGCGTCGGCCGGAAGGTCCAGCGTGTGCTCGACGGCTTCGATCACCTTCGGTCCACCTGGATGGCAGACCCACGTCGAGATGTCCTCGGAGGTAAGGCCGTGGTCTTTCAGGAAGTTGCGGACGTCTTCGCCCAGGTACTTCTCGGCGACGGTCGCGACTTCTGTGGACAACTTGATCTGGAACCCGTTACTGCCGATATTCCAGCCCATGACCTCTTCGGTGTCCGGGTAGAGCCGGCTGCGGGTGGCCAACACCCGCGGACCCATGGGTGTCAGCGCAGATCCCTTGGCAACGACGGCGCCGACACCGTCACCGAACAGGCTGGCCGCCACCAGATTGGCGATGGAGAAGTCGTCACGCTGCAGCGTCAATGAGCACAGTTCGACAGCGAGCAACACTGCCACGTGATCGGGGAAGGCCAGCAGGTAGTCATGCATGCGGGCCACCCCGGCCGCCCCGGCGACACAGCCAAGTCCGAACAGCGGCACTCGCTTGACGTCGGGTCGCAAGCCGACGCGGGTCGCCAGCCGGGCCTCCAAGGTCGGCACCGCCAACCCGGTGACCGTCGTCGAGAAAACGATATCGACGTCGGCGGGCTTGACCTTGGCGGCGTCGAATGCCGAGAGCAGCGCGCGCTCACCGAGTTCCAGCGCGGTCTCGATGAAGATGTCGTTCGCTTCGGTGAAGCCGGTCAGTTTGCCGTACTGCGGCAATGGCAATGAGATGCGGCGGGTTCGCACGCCGGCGCTGGCGCCGAACCGGTCGAACCGCGGCCCGCCGAAGCCGGTCAGGCCCGACAGTGCCTCCCGCTGGCCGACCTGGTGCGGCGGAAATTCGATGGCTACCGCCGCGACGGACGCGGATGGCGTGGTGTTGGCGTTCCCCCCCTGCTCGCCGGGCGTAACAGGGCGCATCTTGTAATCGTATCCAAGTGGTCAGTCGCGGCTGGGCCGCTTCTTTGTATCCGATTTATTGGAACTAAACCACAATTGATCGGATTGTGCATCGCGCCCCCGTCGGGTGTGCCGGCCGGACCCGGACACGCCGTTTCTGCCTGCGATATCGCCGGCAACAACCAAACCCTGCCCGCATGCGCCAGGGTCGGTAGGTTGGAGTGTGTGCGAATTTTGGTGACGGGCGCGACCGGTTACGTGGGATCGCGGCTGGTCACAGCGCTACTCACAGCCGGCCATCAGGTGCTGGCCGCCACCCGCGACCCGGCGCGACTTGCTCGCTTTGGCTGGTTTGACGACGTCAACCCGGTCGCTCTGGATGCCTCCGATGCCGAGTCGGTTCGCGCGGCGTTCGCCGCCGCTGGCCCGGTCGACGTCGTCTATTACTTGGTCCACGCGATCGGTCAGCCAGGGTTTCGCGACGCCGACCGGGACGCGGCCGGCAGCGTCGCGGCCGCGGCCCACGACGCCGGTGTGCGTCGCATCGTCTATCTGGGCGGGTTCGTCCCCGACGACCCTGACGATGGGGCGCTGTCCGAGCACCTCACAAGCCGGGCGGAGGTGGCCCAGGCGCTGACGGTCGACGGCGGTCCGGAACTGGTGTGGCTCGGCGCGGCATTGATTTTCGGCGCCGGCTCGACGTCGTTCGAGATGTTGCGCTACGTCGGCGACCGGTTCCCGGTCATCCCGATCCCCGCGTGGATGCACAACCCGATCGACCCGATTTCCGTGCGCGACGTGCTCTATTACCTGGTCGCGGCGGCCGATCCCGGACAGGTACCTGCGGGCGCCTACGACATCGCCGGCCCGGACCGGACGTCATACCATGCGCTGCTGAAAACCTATGCGCGGATTTCCGGTAAGTGGCACACGAGTCTGCCGGCACCCGGAGTTGACACCGCGGTGGCGTCATGGGTTACGGCGGTGGCGGTGCCGGTGCCCGACGGGCTGACCGCCGATCTGGTGGAGTCGCTGGATCACCCGATGGAAGCCGCTGGCTCCGGCCTGCGTGATCTGGTTCCCGACCCACCCGGTGGGCTGGTTTCTGTCGAGGAAGCGATCGCCCGAGCCCTATCGAGTTCGTCGGGTCGCCGGCCGCTTGCGGTCAACGCGCTGGGCGATCCGCACCACCTTGCAGACAGCGATCCGGCGTGGGCCGGGGGCGATGCGCTGCGGCTGCGGCGACTCGCGGGAATGGTGACACCATCGATCGCGCGGCCCGGCCTCGCGTTGGTTGATGCCGTCCCCGGACCCATTGCCGGTGCACTGCGAACCGGCCTCGACCTGCTGATCACCCTGACACCGAAGGTGCCTTTCGTATGACGCGCGCCGGCGACGATGCAGAGCGAAGCGATGAGGAGGAGCGGCGCCCATGACTGACGTCGGTCACCCACAGACCAGCGCCCTGGCCGATATCCGTCGCGGGATAGTCAATGTCGCTGTGCCGCATAATGAGCCGCCCGCAATCAAGCGACGCCGGCGGGTCGTCGTCGCGATCGTGCTGCTCCTCGGCGCGGGGGTGTTGGGTCTGGCCCTGCGACGGCACCCCGGCGAGTCGAGCTTCTACTGGCTGACACTGGCGCTGACGGCGGTGTGGGCGCTCGGGGCATTCGCCTCAGGGCCTTTGCATCTCGGCGGCGTCTGCTGGCGTGGCCGCAACCAGCGTCCGGTGATCAGCGGCACCGTGATCGGTCTGGCGCTGGGCGCGGTCTTCGTGCTCGGCGGGTTGATCGCCAGAGAGATCCCCTTGGTCTCCGAGCTGATCACCCGGGTGCTGCAGTACACCGATCAGGGATCGTGGCGACTCACGATGACCGTCGCGCTCCTCGGCGGGATCGCCGAGGAGTTGTTCTACCGCGGTGCGCTCTACACCGCGCTGGGCCGGTACCACCCGGCGCTGGTCTCGACCATCGTCTACGTCGCTGCGACGTTGGCCAGCGGCAACCCGATGCTCGGGTTCGCCGCCATCATCCTCGGGACCGTGTGTGCATTGGAACGGCGCGCCACCGGCGGGGTGCTGGCACCGATCCTGACGCACTTCGTCTGGACCCTGGTCGTGCTGCTGGCGTTGCCCCCGCTGTTCGGTCTGTGAACTTGCCGCAATCAGCTGTCGGTGAAGTTCGGTGTCCGACGCTCTTGGAAAGCCTTTGCGCCCTCGAGGAAGTCGGGTGATCTCAGCAGGATCGCCTGACCATCCAGTTCGCGCTGCAACGCAGCCTCCAACTCACCAAGTGTGGCCGCGTTGATGGCGTCCTTGGTCTTCGCGAATGCCACCGCGGGGCCGGACAGCAATCCGGACACCACCTTGTCCACCTCGGCCTCGAAGTCGTCGGCCGGGTAGACGGCGCTGATCAGGCCACAAGCCAGCGCGTCGGCGGCCGGCAGCCGTTCGGCCAGCAATGCCATTCGCATCGCTCGTGTGCGACCGATCGCAGCCGCGACCAGCGCCGAGGCGCCGCCGTCGGGCATCAGACCGATCTTGGTGAACGCAAGCATGAAAAACGCGTTGTCCGAAGCCAATATCAGGTCGCACGCCAAGGCCAGGGATACACCGACGCCGGCGGCCGGACCTTGAACGACTGCGACGACGGGGCAGTGCAGCGCCGCGATGGCTCGGACCGCGCGGTTGGCCGCCAAGATCAGCCCGGTCCCCGGCCCGCCGCTGGCCACGTCGTCGGCGCTCATTCCCGCTCCGGAGCTGAAGCCGCGGCCGGCACCACCCAAACGCACCACCTTCACCCGCGGATCGGTGGCCGCCCGCTCCATCGCATCGGCGATGCCCACGAGCACCGGCAATGTCAGCGAATTCAGGCTGTCCGGACGATCGATCGTCACCGAAAGCACCCCGTCGGTAAGGGTGACGGCAAGCCCGGTGACGGGTGCGAGGGTGTCGATTCCGGAATCGATGGCGGTCATGGGGATCACCTTAAGCGACCGGGGTGCACCGCCACCCGGCCCGGCTGCGAAGATGCGACTGTGTGATTAGTGGCGACCCGCTGCGCCCGGCTTCGCCGCGCTGGCGATCGCCACGGGGTATTGGTCTGTCGACAAGGAGGTCGCTAATGGCAGGACCCTTGACGGGGTTGCGGGTGATTGAGCTGGCCGGCATTGGGCCGGGCCCGCACGCCGCGATGATCCTCGGTGACCTCGGTGCCGACGTCGTGCGCGTCGACCGGCCCGGAGCCAGCGGCGCCGACCCGATGCTGCGCAACCGGCGCTTCGTCATCGCCGACCTCAAGTCCGAGCAGGGCCGCGAGCTGGTGCTCAAGCTCGTCGCCAAGGCCGACGTGCTGATCGAGGGTTACCGTCCGGGCGTCACCGAGCGGCTGGGCCTGGGCCCGGAAGACTGCGCCAAGGTGAACGACCGGCTCGTCTACGCCCGGATGACCGGCTGGGGACAAACCGGCCCGCGCAGCCAGCAAGCCGGTCACGACATCAACTACATCTCACTCAACGGCGTGCTGCACTCGATCGGCCGGGTCAATGAGCGGCCGGTACCGCCGCTGAACCTGGTCGGCGACTTCGGCGGCGGGTCGATGTTCCTGCTGGTCGGCATCCTGGCGGCGCTGTGGGAACGGCAGAACTCCGGCAAGGGCCAGGTCATCGACGCGGCCATGATCGACGGGTCATCGGTTCTGGTGCAGATGATGTGGGCGATGCGCGCCATGGGCATGTGGACCGACGAGCGAGGCACCAACATGCTCGACGGCGGCGCCCCCTACTACGACACTTACGAATGCTCTGACGGTCGCTATGTCGCGGTGGGTGCGATCGAACCGCAGTTCTACGCGGCGATGCTGGCCGGGCTTGGCCTGGACGCCGCCGATCTGCCGAAGCAGAACGACCGCACCCGCTGGCCCGAGCTGCGGGCCCGGTTCACCGAGGTGTTCGCCAGCCGCGACCGCGATCACTGGGCGAAGGTGTTCGCTGATTCGGACGCGTGCGTGACGCCGGTGCTGGCGTTCGGGGAGGTGGAGACCGAGCCGCATATCACCCAGCGGAACACCTTCTACCGAACCGGCTGCGGCCTGCAGCCGTTGCCGGCGCCCCGGTTCTCGCGCACGGCTCCGGGTGAGCCGCGCCCGCCGGGGCAGCCCGGAGCCGACACCGAAGCCGTCCTCAGCGACTGGGTATAGTCCCGACCAACTAGTAGGTCGGCTCCTTTGGGGGGAGCGGCCCGATCGGACCGAAAGGAACATTTGCGTGGAAATCAGAGATGCCGTAGCACTCGTCACCGGTGGAGCCTCAGGCCTGGGCCTGGCCACCACCAAGCGCCTGCTGGACGCCGGTGCGCAGGTGGTCGTGCTCGACCTCAAAGGTGAGGAGGTGGTCCGCGAGCTTGGCGATCGTGCCCGCTTCGCGCCCGCCGACGTCACCGACGAGAAAGCGGTGACCTCGGCCCTGGATATCGCCGAGTCACTGGGCCCGCTGCGCATCGTGGTCAACTGCGCCGGTACCGGTAACGCCATCCGAGTGCTGGGGAAGGACGGTGTCTTCCCGCTGGACGCGTTCCGCAAGGTGGTCGATATCAACCTGATCGGCACCTTCAACGTGTTGCGGCTGGGCGCCGAGCGCATCGCCAACACCGACCCGGTCGGCGAAGAGCGCGGCGTCATCATCAACACCGCTTCGGTGGCGGCCTTCGACGGCCAGATCGGGCAGGCCGCCTACTCGGCGTCCAAGGGCGGTGTGGTCGGCATGACTCTGCCGATCGCGCGCGACCTGGCCGGCAAGGGCATCCGCGTGGTGACGATCGCCCCCGGCCTGTTCGACACCCCATTGCTGGCCGGTCTGCCCGAGCCGGCCAGGGAGTCGCTGGGCAAGCAGGTGCCGCACCCCAGCCGGCTGGGTAAACCCGACGAATACGGCGCGCTGGCCGTGCACATCGTCGAGAATCCGATGCTCAACGGGGAGGTCATCCGGTTGGACGGCGCGATCCGGATGGCCCCGAGGTAGGACAGCGGTAACCGAGCCAACCCGGTAACCGAGCCGAAAACGCCTGACGACGATGCAGCCGTGAAGCGGCTGCGGAGAAGTCGGGCGAATAGAAAGGTCCCCGCCGAAGCGGGGACCCTAACAATGAGGCAATGGCAAAGGAGCGGTTGAGGCTCAGTCTCACCTCGTTACCGGCGCGCCCATATCGACGGGCGCGCTCCGCGCAGATCAGCTCGCGGTGGGCAGCGGGTGCCAATCGTCGAGCTGCTCCGAGCACTCACCCTCTACCAGCACGTCGCCGTGGTAGAGAGCCTCGAAATCAGCTTTGATCACGTCGGCACTCGAGTCGTCGATCCACATGTAGATGAGCTTATGAGCAACCATTAAGGAATCTTTGAGTCACGATTCGGAAAACGTTGGCAATATTACCGTCGGGTAGGTTTTGGCTGGCTGGGATGCCGCACTCGCCGGCCTTCGGTAGGGCTGGGTGGGGCGTCATCGATTGCCGGCGAGATGTTGCGTACTGCATCGAGATGGCTGCTTGAAGTCTTGTCGGGCCTGGGTGGACGGCACGTCCGGACTCCCGGATGTTCGTCGCGCATCCAATTAGCACGCTATAGGCTGCGGAAAATGGCCTGGTTAATCCGCTTTACGGGTGAACCATCGCGGGTACCTGACTCGTATCTATAGGTAGGGCGCGTGAGGACGCGCTCGAACGTTGCGTGGCTAAGTTATCACCGATAAGTTAGCGCGGGTAGTTCACGGAGGAAGGACACGCATGCTGCAGCGAATCGCTCGCCTTGCCATCGTCGCGCCGCGCCGAATCCTGGTGGTCGCAGGCCTGGTCATGGTGGCAGCCGCAATCTTCGGGCTGCCGGTCGCCAAGAGCCTCTCCGCCGGTGGCTTTCAGGACCCGGAGTCGGAGTCGGCACGGGCACTTCACCTGTTGACCGACAAGTTCGGGCAGAGCGACCAGCAGATGTTGATCGTGGTGACCTCGCCCGCCGGTGCCCGCAGCGTCCAGGCTGGCCAGGTCGGCACCGACATCGTCGACCATCTCAAACAGTCACCGTTTGTGTTCAACGTGTCCTCGGCGTGGACATCGCCGCCGCAGGCCGCCGCCGATCTGGTGAGCAAGGACGGCAAGTCCGGATTGATCGTGGCGAACCTCAAGGGCGGCGAAAACAACGCGCAGAACTACGCCAAGACCCTGGCGAGTGACGTCGTGCACGACCGGGATGGTGTCACCGTTCAAGCCGGTGGGCTCGCAATGGCGTACATCCAGATCAACCACCAGAACGAACGCGATCTACTGCTGATGGAATCGATCGCGATTCCGCTGAGCTTCGTGGTGCTGGTCTGGGTTTTCGGTGGGCTGCTGACCGCCGCCTTGCCCATTGCTCTGGGCGGGCTAGCGATCGTCGGGTCGATGTCGGCGTTGCGGCTTATCACTTTCAGCACCGACGTGGCGATCTACGCGCTCAACCTGAGCACCGCATTGGGCCTTGCCCTGGCCATCGACTACACCCTGCTGATCATCAGCCGTTACCGCGACGAGCTGGCCGACGGCGCCGGCCGAGACGAGGCACTGATCCGGACCATGGCCACCGCCGGCCGCACGGTGCTTTTCTCGGCGACCACCGTCGCGTTGTCGATGGCGGTGATGGTGCTGTTCCCGATGTACTTCTTGAAGTCGTTCGCTTACGCCGGCGTGGCCACCGTGGCGTTCGTCGCTGTGGCGGCGATCGTGGTGACACCGGCGGCGATCGTGTTGCTCGGGCCACGGCTGGACGCACTCGACGTGCGCCGGCTGGGACGGCGGATACTCGGTCGCCCGGATCCGGTGCGCAAACCGGTGGAACAGCTGTTCTGGTATCGGTCGACCAAGTTCGTGACGCGCCGGGCCGTGCCGATCGGTCTGGCCGTCGTCGCGCTGCTGCTGATGCTCGGGGTTCCGTTCCTCGGGGTGAAGTGGGGTATGCCCGACGACCGGGTGCTGCCGAAATCGGCTTCGGCGCATGCGGTTGGTGACCAGTTGCGCCGCGACTTTACCGATGACTCAGCGACGGCGGTGCCGGTAGTCGTCCCGGACGTCCGCGGGGTGCGTCCGGGCGACTTCGACCGCTACGCCGCGGACCTGTCCCGGGTGGCCGACGTCTCGGCGGTATCGGCCCCAACCGGGACGTTCGTGGCCGGTAACCGGGTCGGACCGCCGTCGGCGCCCACCGGGATGACCGGGGACAGCGCATTTTTGACCGTCGCCAGCACCGCGCCGCTGTTCTCACAGGCCTCCCAGACCCAGCTCGACCGGCTGCACGCGGTGGCTGGGCCCGCCGGCCAGTCGGTAGAGATGGCTGGCCTGGCACAGATCAACCACGACAGCGTGCACGGGATCACCACACGGCTACCGCTGGTGTTGGGGCTCATCGCCGTGATCACGTTCGTGCTGCTGTTCCTGCTCACCGGCAGCGTGGTGCTGCCGCTGAAGGCGCTGGTGTGCAACGTGCTGTCACTGACCGCGGCGTTCGGCGCGCTGGTGTGGATCTTCCAGGACGGCCACCTCGGCGCAATGGGCACAACCCCGAGCGGGACGCTGGTCGCGAACATCCCGGTGCTGTTGTTCTGCGTGGCGTTCGGCCTGTCCATGGATTACGAGGTGTTCCTAGTCTCCCGGATTCGGGAGTACTGGTTGGCTTCCGTCGCAGCCCGCCCCGCGACGGCGAACAGCAGAACGATTCGCGCCGACAACGACGAGAGTGTGGCCCTCGGCCTGGCGCGGACCGGCCGCGTGGTTACCGCCGCTGCGCTGGTGATGTCGATTTCGTTCGCCGCGTTGATCGCCGCTCACGTGTCGTTCATGCGAATGTTCGGTTCCGGCCTGACGCTCGCCGTGCTGGCCGACGCGACGTTGGTGCGGATGGTTCTGGTTCCGGCGTTCATGCACGTGTTGGGCCAGTGGAGCTGGTGGGCGCCCAAACCGCTGGTGTGGCTGCATGAGCGGGTCGGGATCAGCGAGGCAGCGGATGGCGCGACGCTCCCGGCGCCTCCTGACCGTTCGAGTGGAAGACATCGCCGCGAAGACGTCGACGCGGCCGCGCCCATGGGGTTCAATGGCGATCGTGGCGCACGCACCGCCGCGACGTTCCCGGCGCCTCCTGTCCGTTCGACCGGAAGACATCGCCGCGAAGACCTCGACGCGGCTGTGCCCGCGGGTTTCAACGGCGGTCGGGGCGCACGTACGCCCGCGACGGCCAGACACAGTGCCTAGCCCGTCCACGGAGAACCTTCCTCGCCGTCGCGCACCACGCGGGTCCGGCGAGCTGCTTCGCGACCAAATCCTGGACGCCGCTACCGAACTCTTGCTGGAAACTGGGCACGCCAAGGCGGTGTCGATCCGCTCGGTGGCGCAACGCGTCGGTGTGACGCCGCCGTCGATCTACCTGCATTTCGGAGACAAGGACACATTGCTCGACGCGGTGTGTGCACGGTACTTCGAGAAGCTGGACGACGAAATGCAGCGGGTATCCGTGGGGCAGCCGTCCACCATCGAGGTGCTACGAGCCCAGGGGCTGGCATATATCCGGTTCGCCACCGAGAACCCCGAGCTCTATCGGATCGCGACGATGGGTGAGTGGCGCTCGGGCAGCGACGTTGACGCCGCCCTGGCCAGCTCGGCGTTCGCGCATATGTGTGCCACCGTGCGGACGCTGATGGACGAGGGCCTCTGCCCGCCCGGCGACGCGACGACCGTCGCTCTGCAGCTGTGGAGTGCTGCGCATGGGGTGGCGTCGTTGCTGATCGCTAAACCCCACCTGCCGTTCGGCGACGCCCACGACTTCGCCGACCGGGTGCTCGGCGCGGTGTTCTTCGGACATATCGTGGAGGGACTGGTCGGCGCCGATGCCACCCCACAGCAGACCGTGGCGTGGCTGATGGCGGTTGGTTCTCTGCAGAAACCCACGGAAGGTTCGCAAGCGTGACATCATCGGCCCCGGTCAAGGTCGACAACCCATTCTTCGCCAGGATCTGGCCCACCATCGCCGCCCACGAGACCGAGCAGATTCGTGCGCTGCGTCGGGAGAATCTGGCCGGGTTGTCGGGCCGAGTCCTAGAAGTCGGTGCGGGCACGGGGACCAACTTCGCTTTTTACCCGGATTCCGTTGTGCAGGTCGTCGCGGTCGAGCCCGAGCATCGGCTGGCGGTACGGGCTCGCGCTGCGGCCGCCGATGCACACGTTCCGGTCGTGGTGAGCGATGCGGCGGTGGAGAATTATTCGGCCACCGAGCCGTTTGACGCGGTGGTGTGCTCGCTGGTGCTGTGCTCGGTGAGCGACCCCGATTCCGTTCTGCGGGAACTGCTTTCGTGTCTGCGCGCGGGCGGCGAGCTGCGATTTCTGGAGCATGTGGCCACCGGCGGGATTCGGGGCCGGTTCCAGCAGCTGGTCGACGCGACGATATGGCCGAGGCTGGCGGGTAACTGCCACACCCACCGCCACACCGAGCAGTCGATCCGCGCTGCGGGATTCGAAGTGGACCATGCCCGAATCGAGCGGACCTTGCCGGCGTGGGCGCCGCTGCCGGTGTCGGAGTTCGTGCTCGGCCGGGCTCGGCGTCCGGCTTAGTTCAGCAGCGCGGGCAGCCGCTGCAGCAATGTCGGCAGCGCCTTGCTTGCCGTCTCGCGCACGGTGATGGTGGCGCTGTCGGACAGCGGCGTCGGCTCCGGGTTGACCTCGATGACGACCGTGCCGCGCGCCAGCGCCAATTCGGGCAGGCTGGCCGCTGGGTACACGATGCTGGAGGTACCGACGACGACGAGCAGGTCGGCGGCGGTCGTCGCCTCGACCGCGTGCTGCCAGGTCTCCTCGGGTAGCGGCTCGCCGAACCAGACGATGTCGGGGCGGATCAAGCCGCCGCAGTCACACCTGGGTGGCTCTACTTCGAGGGCCGGTTCCGGCATCTCGGGCAACTCGCGCGTGTAGTGCATACCGCAAGTCGCGCAACGGAACTCGAACAGGCTGCCGTGCAGGTGATGTACCAGTGAGCTGCCCGCGCGCTCATGCAGGTCGTCGACGTTCTGCGTGACGACGCTGACCTCGGCGTGGTCCTGCCAGGCGGCGACGGCGCGGTGGCCTGCGTTGGGCTCGACGGTGGCCACCAGATAGTGCCGCCACAAATACCATCCCCAAACCCGTTCGGGGTTGCGAAGCCAACCTTGCGTGCTGGACAACTCGTAGGGGTCGAACCGGGCCCACAGTCCGTTCTTGTCGTCGCGAAACGTCGGCACGCCGCTCTCCGCCGAGATTCCCGCGCCTGACAGGACCGTTATCCGCACCCCACCAACATAGCGGGACTGCGGGATACTGAGCAGGTGGAGTTGGGGGAGTGGCTGCGAGTTGACGGACAAGCGGGTCGACCGCTGTTCGACCAGCTGCGAAACCAGGTCATCGACGCGATTCGGGACGGTACTTTGCCACCCGGCGCACGGCTGCCTACGGTACGTGAATTGGCCGGTCAGCTCGGTCTGGCGGTCAACACCGTGGCCCGCGCGTACCGCGAGCTGGAGACCGCCGGCGTCGTCGAAACCCGTGGACGCTTCGGCACATTCGTCGCCCGCGCGGACCCGTCGGATTCCGCGATGGCGGCCGCGGCGCGCAGCTATCTCGACGTCGCGCGCGGACTGGGGCTCGGCAAGGCGGACGCACTGCGCTATCTCGAGGCCGCCCCCGACGACTGAGCGAGATCGCTTACCGCAGAACTTTGGCCAGCGTGCGCACGTTGCGGGTGGTGGTCGACGATTTGTACCGCTTCTTGCCCATCGTTTTGCCCATGGTGCTGTCCAGCGTGTGGTTCTTGGGCACCTGCCAATAGATGACGCCCGCGGAATCGGGTCCTGGGGTGATCTTCTCGTCGGCGCCGGCCTGGTCGGCCAGTGCGGCGAGCTCGTCGAGCACGCCGGTGTCGCTGACAAACGTGACGTAGGACTGGTATCCGTCCAGTTCGGCCTCGAACGGATAGGCAGCGACGATGGTCCGTACCGTCTCGATGGGGTAGACCAGTACCCACGCGTCGTATCCGAAACGCTTGCGCAGTGCCGTCTCCGCCTTGGTGCGCACCGCATCCGCACCAGCCCGTGACTCCAGGACGATGTTGCCGCTCGCCAAGATCGTGCGCACATTGGCGAAACCAGCCTCGGCCAACGCGTCCGCTACGTCGGCCATCTTGAGGTTGACGCCGCCGACGTTGACGCCGCGCAGGAATGCCGCGTAGCGGGTCATGAGCTGATGGTAGCGAGCGTCGACTAGTAGGCTTTCGACATGGGACGCCAAGTGTTCGACGACAAGCTGCTGGCCGTGATCGCCGACAATTCGCTCGGCGTGCTGGCAACTGTCAAGCGCGACGGACGTCCACAGCTGTCCAACGTGTCGTATTACTTTGACGCCCGCAACATCGCCGTTCAGGTGTCGGTCACCGAGCCGCGGGCCAAGACCCGCAACCTGCGCCGCGACCCGCGGGCTTCGCTGTTGGTCAGCGCCGACGACGGCTGGTCGTATGCCGTCGCCGAGGGCGCCGCGGAGCTGACACCGCCGGCGCTCGCGGTCGACGACGACACTGTCGAAGCGCTGATTAGCTTGTACCGCAACATCGCCGGCGAACACCCGGACTGGGACGACTACCGCCAGGCGATGGTCACCGACCGTCGGGTACTGCTGACGATGCCGATCGCACACGTATACGGCATGCCGCCGGGCGTGCGGTGATTCAGACCTAATCGCCGCGGGCGCGCTAGGCTGCGGGCATGGCTGCATCCAAGTCGGGGACGGATTCTGCGTCGGAGGACGACACCAAACGCAAATTCCGCGAGGCGCTCGAACGCAAGAATGCCAAGTCGTCTGGCGGATCGGATCACAAGGACGGCGGCGCCAAGCAGCCCCGCGTGCACGGGCCGGTGGAGAACCGCCGAGAGTTCCGCCGCAAAAGCGGTTAGTCGGCTACCCGGCGGGGTTCAGCTCGCTTTCGCTCGGTTGTTCCGCAGCCTCTGCTATCCCGAAAAATACTGCGGGAACAACGAATTCAATTGCCGTGAGCACTTCCTGGAACCAGTGCGGCCGGCCGTTGTGGACCAGTGAGATCAACCGTCCAACAGCGCTCAGCAGCATGAGGCCCGCCAGTAGACGCACGTCACCGGCCCGGATCGGGGATTTGCGTGCGGCTCGTAGCCAGGCGAAGCCATACCCGGCGAAATACGCCGAGTAGAACCGCTCCCGCGAATCGACCGTGGCGTTGGCGTCCGTCGCGCCGGGCACCGAGGCTGTACCGAGAGCGAAGTGGTAGATGCCGATGGCGACACAGGAGAGTCCGGTGAACACTGCCAGGTTCTTCAAGTAGCGGTCGGTCATCTTGATCCTCCCCTCACTGAGCGAATGGCGTACCGATACCGTAACTCGTCAGCACGGTCTTAAACTGTGACGGTGCCGAAGCTGCAGCTCGCTCAAGACCCGACCGCGGACGCGCTGCTCGGAGACAACCCGTTCGCGTTGCTGGTGGGCATGCTGCTCGACCAGCAGTAGACGCTTACAACCGTGAAGAAGCAATCTCTGCGTGCTCTAGTCGGGGCTCGTGTCGTGTTCGCCTACAGAAACGCTCGATTGCCGTATTTGTCGAGCGAGACGAGCTCTCCAACTGGCCGACGCGTCGTGGGACCGTATTTGCCAATCGGCCAGCCAAGAGGGATTAGCGCACAAGGAGTGACATTCCACGGCAGGCCCACGGCGCGTCTCGCCAGCAGCTTGCTCCACAGCGGCGCGGTGATCAGAGCCGCGCCCAACCCGGCCGCACGTGCCGCCAGCAAGAGGTTCTGCACCGCCGGATAAATCGAACCGTAGGCGCTGCTCGTCAACACCGAAGGCCAGGGTGGGATGACACCCTTGAGGCATGCCACAACGACGACGGGGATCTCGTCGAAGTGATCCGCCTGCCATTGCACGGCCTTCTGTACCCCGAGCATCTTCTCGTCACCGCGGCGTTCAATGGAACGTTTGTAGATCGGGCCGGCCAGATTGATGGCTCTGCGATTCAAGCGGCCTAGTTTCGCGATTACTTCGCGGTCCTTGACGACGATGAATTCCCAATTCTGCGCGTTCGAACCAGTCGGCGCCTTCATTGCCAGCTCGAGAATGTGAAGCACAAGCGAGTCGTCAACCGGGTCACTCTTGATCCGACGGATCGCCCGTTGCGTACGCATCGCCTCTTCGAGCGGCATGGCTAAGGGCTCTTGCTGCGTCATAACCACGATTCCAACACGGTCGGGCCAGCCGATGGGGCTATCTCGGGCGAACGCCAAGTCGACAGCTGACTAAAGCACGCGGTAACTCGCACCTCTTGAACACGCACCGTTGCCAAGCTTTGACGATGGCGAACGCAGGGCTCGGCCCTGACGACCCCGGTGCGTAACGCGGACGTCAGTCGGCTCGGACGGGCTCCCTCGCCGCCGCACAGTCCTAGACTGGCCGAGTGCCGAACCTACGACTAGCCGGTGATCCGGCCGCGGACGCGCTGCTCGGAGACAACCCGTTCGCGTTGCTGGTGGGCATGCTGCTCGACCAGCAGGTGCCGATGGAGACCGCGTTCGCCGGCCCGAAGAAGATCGCCGACCGGATGGGCGGCTTCGACGCAACCGAGATCGCCGACTACGACCCGGACAAGTTCGCCGCGTTGTGCTCGGAAAGGCCTGCAATACATCGCTTTCCAGGTGCAATGGCCAAGCGCATCCAGGCGTTGGCCCAGATCATCGTGGATCACTACGAGGGCGATGCCGCCGCCGTGTGGACGGCGGGCGATCCGGACGGAGCCGAGCTGCTGCGGCGACTTAATGACCTACCCGGATTCGGCGAGCAGAAGGCGCGAATCTTCCTGGCGCTGCTCGGCAAGCAGTACTCGGTGACCCCGAAGGGCTGGCGGACAGCTGCCGGCGACTACGGCAAGGCCGGCACGCACCTGTCGGTCGCCGATATCGCCGACGCCAGTTCGCTGGATAAGGTGCGTTCGTATAAGAAGCAGATGAAAGCGGCCAAGAAGGCTAACGGAAAGGCGGCAACGTGAAGACACACCTGAACTGTCCGTGCGGCGAGGCCATCGTCGGGAAAGATGAAGACGAACTGGTCGAGCTCACCCAGGCACACCTTGCCAGCGTTCACCCAGGCCTGGAGTACGACCGGGACGCGATTCTGTTCATGGCCTACTGACGGCTGATCCGCCGGCGCGCACATGGCTATGGGTGCGCGCCGACGGATAGAACCGCGGTTAGGGCACCACCGTCGAACCGATGGTGGGCATGAACTGGCACTGCTTGTCCTTGGTGGTGACCTGCCCGAAGATCGTCGACATGACGCTGCCCGAACCGGTGTCGGCGATGGCGGTCAACGTGGTCGGCCCTGCCGGGTTGATGTCCGGTTGCGGCTTGAGCGTCACGCTGCCCGATTTGCCGGTGGTCAAGTTCACCCAGGTCACATTCAACGGCAGCTTCTGCACGTCGGCAGGTCCCGGTGTGCCGATGGCGGTGAACACGTAGGCGGTCTGGCCGGATGTAGGGCCGGGCGTAGGGATCTTCGCGGGCCCGGCCACTGACAGCGCGGTCGCGAGGACGTTACCGCCGTCGGCCAAACAGCCACTGCTGATCGACGGATACATGAAATCCTGCGTGGGCGGGGTGTCCGGGCTGAAACCCGGAGCCACTGGAGGAGTAGCCGCAGGAGCGGCCGCCGGCGCTACGGGTGGTCCCACCGGGCTGGCGGCGGGCGCCGGCGCGGCGGCGGGAGGCGGTCCGGCGGGTGCCACCGGCGCGGCTACCGGGATGGCGGTCGCGGGGGCAGATGCGGCCTCGGGCCCGGGGCCCGCGGCATGCACCGGGTCGATACCCGTCGGCAGGTGCGCCTGAGCGCCCGGTTCCACGCCGGGCGGGACGATGTGCGCCGTGGGGGCGGAGTTGGGTGGCTGGTTCAGGTCGGCCGGAACCGCTGCATTGGGCGCCTGGACGAACTGGTTCACGGACGCCGCAACGTTTTTCGACTGGTCGGGCGCCGTCGGATTGTGAGTGAATGCCGACGCCGCGGCCATGAGCAACTGCGTCGCCTGCTCGGGGTTGCCGGCGGCCTGCTGAATGATCGGGCTCAACTCGGTCAGCGCCGGCAGCCCGGGAAACTGTTGGGCGGGGAGCGGCTGGGGCGGCGTCGGGTCGGCAAGCGCGCCGGGGCTGAGCGCCACTGCGGCACTGCAAGCGAGCGCCGCGGCGGCCAAGCCGCTGATCAGATTCCTGGTGACTACCACGGTGTCCTCCCGGTCAGTGTTGGTTGGGGTGGCCGGCTAGCGCAGCGGGGCGCTAGCCGGCCAGGGTGGATCAGGGCAGGCCGGACACCGGGAAGTACAACGGGTTGGGCGACGTCGCCGGAGCGGCGGCCGGAACGGGCACCAATCCGGGCGAGCCGACGCCGGGAGAAGCCGGGAGCCCACCGGTTATCAACGAGCTCAGGTCGCGGGGCAGCGAAATCTGCTGCGGCAGAGGCACTGGCAGGAACGGCATCTGCGGCAAGTTGAGCTGCGCCTGGGGCAGCAATCCCGCGGGTCCTGTCGCCGGTGCAGGCGCCGCCGGCACGGTCGGCGTCAACCCCGGAATGCCGGTGAGCCCGGACGCGGGCGCGGCCGGTGCCGGAAGGGTCGGTGTCAACCCCGGGATCCCGAGTCCGGGTGTCGCACTCGTCGCCGCCGGAGCAGCGCTTGTGGTGCCGGGGATGGGCGAGGTTACGCCGGGTACGGCTGAGGTGGCTCCTGGAACGCCCGCTGCCGAAGGCTGCGGGACTCTGATGCTGGCCAACGGCGGCGGCGTCGCTGGCTGTCCGCTCAGGGCCGTCCCAAGGTTTTGCAGCACCTGGGGTGCGCCGGCCGCCGAAGTGACCAATTGCTGCCCGATATTGGGTGCGGGTACCGGTGGCGCCGGGTCGGCGTGGGCTGTGCCCATCAGACCGCCTGCGAGTAGCGCGGCCGATGAGCCCGCCACAACCGCGGTGGCGCGTAACAACGTCCAAATGGTTGACATGACTCTCCTGGTTCTCGATGACGGGGTCCTCCCGCGCTGATAGTTCGCTCGATATGGAAGTGACTCAAGTGACACGTGTGGCGTTTATTCGATCGTTACGGATACGAGTGACGGCGGTGACCAACGGCCTCGCAGCGCAGGGGTGGGCGGCGAAAAGCGGTCTGCCGCCGCACCTGTCGTGGCCCCGTTAGAGTCGTTCAGATAGACACCACCTCGGCCGCCCCGGCGGCAGCTATCACCCGGCGAGCGATTTCGCTGAACGCGGTCGGGCCGGTGCTCTTGGTTCTGAGCGTCGCTGCGCGGCTGGCCTGGACGTATCTCGCTCCCAATGGGGCCAACTTCGTCGACTTGCACGTCTACATCGGCGGTGCGGCCACCATCGACCACCCGGGCAGCCTGTACCACTACGTCTACGCCGACCAGACGCCGAACTTCCCGCTGCCGTTCACCTACCCGCCGTTTGCGGCGGTCATCTTTTACCCGCTGCACCTGCTGCCGTTCGGCCTGGTCGCCTTCTGCTGGCAGGTCGGAACGATGGCCGCGCTCTACGGTGTAGTCCGGATCAGCCAGCGTTTGCTCGGCGTTGCGGCGGGTGAGGGCCACCGTCTCGCGATGCTCTGGACCGCGGTCGCCATCTGGCTCGAGCCGCTGCGCAGTACGTTCGACTACGGCCAGATCAATGTGTTGTTGGTGCTGGCCGCGCTGTATGCGGTTTACACCACCCGGTGGTGGTTGTCGGGCCTATTGGTCGGCACTGCGGCCGGCGTCAAGCTGACGCCAGCGATCGCCGGACTCTATTTCCTCGGCGCTCGCCGGTGGGGTGCGGCGGTGTTTTCCGCGGTCGTCTTCTTGGCCACCGTTGCGGTGTCGGCACTGGTCGTCGGCGACGAGACTCGCCTCTACTTCACCGATCTGATTTTCAAAACCGACCGGGTCGGGCCGATCTGCACGACGTTCAATCAGTCCTGGCGGGGCGGCTTCTGTCGGATCTTCGGCCACGACGCCGGCTACAGCCCGCCGGTGCTGACCGGGATCGCCGTCACCGCCATACTGGCCATCCTGGCCTGGCGTGCGCTGACCAGCCGCGGGCCGGACCCGCTAGGCACCCTGCTGGTGGTTGAGCTGTTCGGGCTGCTGCTCTCACCGATTTCCTGGACACACCACTGGGTGTGGTTGGTGCCGTTGATGATCTGGCTGCTGCACGGACCACTATCGCAACGTCTTGGCGCGCGCATCCTTGGCTGGAGCTGGCTGGTGCTGCTGGTTTTCGGCGTGCCTTGGCTGCTCAGCTTTGCCCAACCGACCATCTGGCAGAACGGCAGGGCGTGGTATCTGGCCTGGGGCGGGATGGTCTATATCGTGGCGACGCTGGCAACCTTGGCTTGGATCGCGGCGAGCGGGCCCCGGTTGGATGGCCGCCAGCACGCACGCGCCTCCGTTTCGAATAACCCCACTCAGCGGTGAGGGCCGAGTGGGGCTATTCGTCCCCTCGTCTGGTGGCTGCCGTCGCGATGGGGTGACCAACCGACTGTGGCGAGACCACAGCCTTCTGCACCCGCTAGACGCCCAGGCCGCCGGACAATCTGCGGCGCTGGGACGTCTAGCCGACCGGACTCAGAGCGCTCGGCTCATGGGAAGTAGTCGCCCAAAGACAGAGCTAGAGCCGACGCGTCAAACGCAGTCGGAATGGCGAAGTCGCCGAGGGGGGTATCGAACGTATCTGTGATCAGATTTGCGAATTGCTTCACTATGGACTGACCATGTTGTTGTGGTGCAAGACTTTCCAGTCTTCAACGGCTGTCCGAGGGCAAGGACTGCACCAGATTTCCCGCGTAAATGCCGCGAGGCTGGATTCTCAGGTAGAACACAGGCTGGGTTCGATCCAGGCGCGCAGGCTCTCGCCGCGCTAGACGAAGGGTCGCGCGACGAGCCGAGGCTAAGAACCGATGATCCCGTCGATGTCGTGCGCCATGGCCACATCTTTGTCGGTGATGCCGCCCTCGGAGTGTGTCACCAGCGAGAAAGTCACCGTCCGCCAACGGATATCGATGTCGGGGTGATGATCTTGCGCTTCGGCGTGCTCAGCCACCCGGCGCACCGCATCGATACCTGCGAGGAATGCCGGAAACTTGACCGCCCGGCGCAGCGCGCCCTGCGACCGCTCCCATCCGTTGAGGTCAGGCAGTGCGGCATCAACTTGCTCATCCGTTAACACAGCCATCTCTCGACCGTATACCGTCACCGCGATGCCGAACCAGATCGTGGTCGCCGCAGCCATCATCGCCGAATCCACGGTGCTGGTCGCACAACGTCTTCGGCCACCCGAATTGGCCGGCCGCTGGGAATTACCCGGCGGCAAGGTCGCGCCCGGTGAGACCGAGCCCGAGGCGTTGGCCCGCGAACTGGCCGAGGAGCTGGGCGTCGAAGTCGCGGTCGGCGCACGTTTGGGCGACGACATTGCGCTCACCGAGTCGACAACGCTGCGTGCCTACCAGGTCAGCCTGGTCCGCGGTGAACCGCAGCCGCACGACCACGGCGCGCTGCGCTGGGTGGCGGCCGCGCAACTGCAAGAAATCGACTGGGTGCCCGCCGATCGGGGCTTTCTGGTTGCACTGAACCGAGTCTTGGGGTCGCGCTGAGCGCGCTCAGTTCGCTATCGACAGCCCGCACTGCCAGAATCACCGGCGTGGATTTTCGCAATGTCGCCATCGTCGCCCACGTCGACCATGGCAAGACCACGCTGCTCGACGCGATGCTGCGGCAGTCCGGTGCGTTGCATGAACGCGGTGATCTGCAGGACCGCGTGATGGACAGCGGCGACCTGGAGCGCGAAAAGGGCATCACCATCCTGGCCAAGAACACCGCCGTCCATCGGCATCACCCGGACGGGACCGTGACGATCATCAACGTCATCGACACCCCTGGGCACGCTGATTTCGGCGGCGAGGTGGAGCGCGGGCTGTCGATGGTGGACGGCGTGCTGCTGCTGGTCGACGCCTCCGAAGGTCCGCTACCGCAGACCCGGTTCGTGCTGCGCAAGGCACTGGCCGCGCATCTGCCGGTGATCCTCGTCGTCAACAAGACCGACCGGCCCGACGCCCGGATTGCCGAAGTCGTGAGCGACAGCCACGACCTGCTACTCGACGTCGCGTCCGATCTCGACGACGAAGCGGCCAAGGCCGCCGAGCACGCGCTGGGCCTGCCGACGCTGTACGCGTCCGGGCGCGCCGGCATCGCGAGCACCGAGGCGCCAGCCGACGGCGAGGTGCCCGCGGGCGACAACCTCGACCCGCTGTTCGACGTGCTGATGGAACACATCCCGCCGCCGATCGGGGACCCAGAAGCGCCGCTACAGGCGTTGGTGACCAACCTGGACGCGTCGGCGTTCCTCGGCCGGCTCGCCTTGGTCCGGATCTATAAGGGCAAGCTGCGCAAGGGCCACCAGGTGGCGTGGATGCGCGAGGTGGACGGGTTGCCCGTCATCACCAACGCCAAGATCACCGAATTGCTCGCGACCGAGGGCGTCGAGCGCACCGCCACCGACGAGGCGATCGCCGGCGACATCGTGGCCGTGGCGGGGCTGCCCGAGATCATGATCGGCGACACGCTGGCCGATCCCGACCATGCCCACGCGCTGCCGCGCATCACCGTCGACGAGCCGGCCATCTCGGTGACGATCGGCACCAACACCTCCCCGCTGGCGGGAAAGGTTTCGGGGCACAAGCTGACCGCGCGCATGGTCCGCAACCGGCTGGGCACCGAGCTGGTCGGCAACGTCTCCATCCGGGTCGTCGACATCGACAGGCCCGACGCCTGGGAGGTGCAGGGCCGCGGCGAGCTCGCGCTGGCGGTGCTGGTCGAGCAGATGCGCCGGGAGGGGTTCGAGCTCACGGTCGGCAAGCCGCAAGTGGTCACCAGGACGATCGACGGCAAGTTGCACGAACCGTTCGAGGCGATGACGATCGACTGTCCCGAGGAGTTCGTCGGGGTGATCACCCAGTTGATGGCCGGCCGTAAGGGCCGCATGGAGGAGATGACCAACCATGCCGCGGGCTGGGTGCGGATGGACTTCATCGTGCCCAGCCGGGGCCTGATCGGTTTCCGCACCGATTTTCTGACCCTCACTCGCGGCACCGGCATCGCCAACGCCGTGTTCGACGGCTACCGACCGTGGGCCGGCGAGATCCGGGCCCGGCACACCGGGTCGCTGGTGTCCGACCGCACCGGCACCATCACCCCGTTTGCCCTGATCCAGTTGACCGACCGGGGCCAGTTCTTCGTCGAGCCTGGCCAGGAGACCTACGAGGGAATGGTCGTCGGGATCAACCCACGCCCAGAGGATCTCGACATCAATGTCACCCGCGAGAAGAAGCTGACCAACATGCGGTCCTCGACCGCGGACGTCTTCGAGACGTTGGCCAAGCCGCTCGAGCTCGACCTGGAGCAGGCCATGGAATTCTGTGCGAACGACGAATGCGTCGAGGTGACGCCGGAGATCGTCCGGGTCCGCAAGAACGACCTGGACGCCACCACCCGGGCGCGCAGCAAGGCGCGGGCCAAGGCCCGTGGTTAGCGCTGGCCAAGCACAAGCAGCAGTTGATCAACCGCGGGGCCCCGATACCCTGTTGGGCGTGCCGAACCGAGCTCGCCGCGCCTGGTTAGTCATCGGCGTGCTGGTTTCGACGCTGGCGCTGGCAGGCTGCACCGTCAGTCCGCCGCCGGCCCCGCAGAGCACCGAGACCACCCGGAGCACCGCGCCGCCGCCCATGCGGAAGACGCAGATCATCATGGGCATCGACTCGATCGGTGCCGGGTTCAACCCGCATCTGTTGACCGACCTTTCCGCGGTCAACGCCGCAATCGGTGCGCTGGTGCTGCCCAGCGCGTTCCGTCCGATTGCCGACCCGGCCACGTCGACCGGATCCCGATGGGAGATGGACCCGACGTTGCTGGTGTCCGCGGATGTCACCAACGACAACCCGTTCACGGTGACCTACAAAATCCGGCCGGAGGCGCAGTGGACGGATAACGCTCCCATCGCCGCCGACGACTTCTGGTATCTGTGGCGGCAGATGGTCAGCCAGCCCGGTGTGGTCGATCCGGTCGGCTACGACCTGATCACCGGCGTGCAGTCGATCGACGGCGGCAAGCAGGCGGTCGTCACGTTCTCCCGGCCATACCCCGCGTGGCGCGAGCTGTTCAGCAACATTCTGCCTGCGCACATCGTCAAGGATGTGCCCGGCGGTTTCCCGGCCGGGCTGGCGAGCGCCCTGCCGGTCACCGGCGGACAGTTCCGGGTGGAAAACATCGACCCGCAGCGCGACGAAATCCTGCTCGCCCGCAACGATCGCTATTGGGGGCCGCCGGCCAAGCCGGATTTGATCCTGTTCCGGCGGGCCGGGGCACCGGCCGCACTGGCCGATTCGGTCCGCAACGGCGACACTCAGGTCGCCCAAGTACACGGTGGCTCAGCAGCTTTCGCGCAGTTGTCGGCCATCCCGGATTTGCGTACCGCCCGGATCATGACGCCGCGGGTCATGCAGCTCACGTTGCGCGCCAACGAGCCTAAGCTGGCCGATTCCGCGGTTCGCAAGGCGATTCTGGGCATGCTCGACGTTGACTTGCTCGCCGCCGTGGGCGCCGGCAGCGACAACACCGTCACCCTGGACCAGGCGCAGATACGCTCACCCAGCGACCCCGGCTACGTGCCGACCGCACCGCCCGCGCTGACCAGAACGGAGGCGTTGGGGTTGCTGGAAGCATCCGGATACCAAATCGAGAACGACACGTCGGCGTCGGTCACTCCGCCACCTCCAGCGCCCTCGGCGGCGCCCAAAACCGGGCCGCCCGAGATCACCCGGGGGCGGATCAGCAAGGACGGCAAGCAGCTGTCGCTGATCGTCGGCGTCGCGGCGAACGACCCGACGTCGGTGGCAGTGGCCAACACCGCCGCCGATCAGTTGCGCAACGTCGGTATCGCCGCAACCGTGTTGGCGCTCGATCCGGTGGCGCTCTACCGCGACGCGTTGGTCAACAACCGGGTGGACGCCCTGGTCGGTTGGCGCGAAGCGGGCGGGAACTTGGCGACGCTGTTGGCGTCCCGCTACAGCTGCCCGGCGCTGGAGGCGACCGCGGTCTCGACGGCGGCGGCCCCGACGGCCTCACCCGACCCATCGGCGACGGCCAGGGCGACTCCTGCCACCACGCCGGCGGCTCCCACGTCGACTGCGCCCAGCCGGGCACAGGAACCCGGAGCACTGGTGCAGGCGCCGTCCAACCTCACCGGCATCTGCGATCACAGCATCCAGTCGGATATCGATGCCGCGCTGGCCGGGACCGAGAACATCAACGACGTGGTCAACGCGGTCGAGCCACGGCTGTGGAACATGTCCACCGTGCTGCCGATCCTGCAGGACACCACGATCGTCGCCGCAGGCCCCAGCGTGCTCAATGTGAGCCTCTCCGGTTCGGTGCCGGTCGGGATCGTCGGCGACGCTGGGCAGTGGGTCAAAACCTCGCAGTAGGCCAGGTATATATGCAGGTCAACCAGATGCTTTGGGCTGGGTCCGAACTATCTAAGAACAGTTTGACTCGGAGTACGGCGCGAAGGCCGTCGAGACGGCTTTGGGACAGATATCAACGGACCTGATTACGTTCAATCCTGCAGACGCAGACGTCTTCATCGCGGTCAACGGCAACGAGGTGGAGATCCTGGCCTATGACTTCGGTTTCTTCGATGTAGCCGACATGCACTCGGCCTTGGCGGACCTCTGGGGGCTTTTCTCGAGCCTGTTTTAATCCCTCGACTCAAAGCACGGGCCGCTAGGGGGCGGCCCGCGCTTGCTGTCATCCGAAAGGCGCCTTAGTGGCCGTCGGCGTTCCTTGCGTGTAGGTTGGTCGCATGGCAGACGACATCGACCCCATGTTCGAGGAGTTGTACGGCATCGGGGGCTCCAGCGAGGGCCTGATCCCTTGGGACATCGGCGCGCCACAGCCGGTGGTGCAGCAGCTGGTCGCCTACGGAGCCGTGCGCGGCGAGGTGCTCGATCCGGGCACCGGTCCGGGCTATCATGCCATCCACTTTGCGTCACAAGGCTATTCGACAACCGGCGTCGACGGCTCGCCTTCGGCGATCGAGCGTGCGAAAGCCAACGCCGGGCGGGCCGGGGTGCAGGTTGACTTCCAGGTGGCCGACGCCACCGTGCTGGACGGGTTCGAGGACCGGTTCGACACCGTCGTCGACAGTGCCTTCTACCACGTATTCCTCGACGATCGGCAAGCCCAGACCCGTTACGCCCAAGCGCTGCACCGCGCCACCAAGCCCGGCGCGCGACTGTTCATGTTCGAGTTCGGCCGCCACAACGTCAACGGCTTACAGTTCGACGGCTTGCCGGCCGACAACTTCGAGCAGGTTTTCGGCTCAAACGGATGGCGTGTCGACTATGTCGGCCCCTCCACCTACGTGGGTATTTTCCGACCCGAGACCATCGACTTTTTGACCACCATGATGAGCGCCAATCCGGACATGGCAGTGCGGTTCGGGCCAATGCAGGATCGGATGAAAACCATTGGCCCACTGCTGGATAACCATCGGGTGCACTTTCCGATCTGGGCGGTCGCGGCTACCCGCCTGGACTAGCGTCAGCCGGCCTGCACTGGCGCGGCGAGGGCGACCACGGTGTCGACGATGTGCGCCAGTTGGCGCTTGTTCGGTGGGGCCCCGGTCAGCAGCAGCTGTTGGTTGATCAGCGCTGGGCCGACGCGCGCGGTGTAGGGCGTGAGCACGGCGGCATTGATCTCGCCGTTGGCCACGCCGGCCTGCAGGATCGATTCGATGATCCGCAGGCGGGGCGCCACGACGGCGTCGGCGAATATGGAACGCAATTCCGGCTCGTGGATGAGCTGATTCATGATGGCCAGGCTCGGAAATGCAGTCTTGCCGGAAAGCACATCGCAGTGCGCGGTGAAGACGGACAGCAGGTTCTCCCGCGCCGATCGGTCGCTACCCGGCTCCGGGTGTGGCGGCAGCGCGTAGCGCAGCGCCGCCTGGACCAGGTCGTGCTTGGAGGACCAGCGCCGATACAACGCGGCCTTGCCGGTGCGGGCCCGCGCGGCGATCCCTTCCATGGTCAGACCGCCATAGCCGACTGTGGCCAGTTCCGACAGCGTCGCGTCGTAGAGCGCGTCCTCGAGTTCCTTGCCCCGGCGGCGAGTGCGGATCGTCTTCGGCATGGAGATGGTCTGCTGTGCCATGCGTTGATAGTAGCCACCGGCGTTTCTTTTGGCGAAACATCGGCTTTGCCGGGCCACCGATTGTGGCTGCGGCCCAGCGGGTTACGTATTCGCTAACCGACTCCGTCGCCGCGCATCACACCGGTATGGTGCGTTCATGCAGGAGACGCCGCGGCTGTTGTTCGTACACGCCCACCCGGACGACGAAAGCATCACCAATGGCGCCACCATCGCCCACTACGCGGCCCGCGGGGCTGAGGTGCACGTCGTCACCTGCACTCTCGGCGAAGAAGGCGAGGTCATCGGCGACCGTTGGGCGCAACTTGCCGTCGATCACGCGGACCAACTCGGCGGCTACCGCATCGGCGAACTCACCGCGGCGCTGCGCGCCCTGGGTGTCGACGCGCCGATCTTCCTCGGCGGGCCGGGGCGCTGGCGGGATTCGGGCATGGCGGGCACCGAACCGCGCGGCCGACGGGG
>Ga0209040_10000456_pt1 | contig 31530 bp, 33 predicted proteins | sample BogFormECP12_OM3_FD_188240 | JGI IMG/M metagenome (GOLD analysis project Ga0209040, IMG submission 188240) | Bog forest soil microbial communities from Calvert Island, British Columbia, Canada - ECP12_OM3 (SPAdes) (version 2) | ecosystem: Environmental > Aquatic > Freshwater > Wetlands > Bog ... | reverse complement strand
TTGCTCATGCGCGGGATGTCCGGGGTAGGGGAAGGCGAATCAGTGTCCCCGTCCTACCGGACGCCTCCGCGTCGCGTTAAGTCCGACAGGCTGCTAGGGGGACCGGTCGATGCCTGCCGTGCGGTCTTTCATCGGCGGGCGATTGAACCATCATCGCCGCGGGGCCTTGTTGCGGGGCGAAGCGTGAGGGTGGGCGATGAAGCTGTTCCGGTGCCAGCATTGCGGCCAGGTTCTGTATTTCGAAAACGTGAAGTGTGAGCGGTGCGGGCACGCGCTCGGCTTCATGCCGCGCCACGGCGTGCTGTCGGCGCTGGAGCCGGCGGGCGAGGCGTTCAAGCCGCTGGCCGCACCCCGCACCCGGCGGCGCTACTGCGCCAACGCGGCCTATGACGTCTGCAACTGGCTGGTGCCAGCCGATTCGGCCGACCAGTACTGCGCCGCCTGCCGATTCAATCGGACCGTCCCGCCGCTCGATACGCCGGACAACGTGGCATTGTGGCGGCTGCTGGAGACCGCCAAGCACCGATTGATCTATCAGCTGATGCGCCTTGGTTTGCCGCTGCAGACCCAGGCGGAGGACGCGGAGCACGGGCTGGCGTTCGACTTCCTGGCCGACCCGCCTGCGCAGGACGAGCCCAGGGTGCTGACCGGGCACGACAACGGGCTGATCACGATCGCGCTCGCCGAGGCCGACGACGCCGAGCGCGAGCGGCGACGGCTGCAGATGCGCGAGCCCTTCCGCACGCTGCTCGGGCACTTCCGTCACGAGGTCGGGCATCACTACTGGGACCTGCTGATCCGCGACGAGGGGCGGCTGGAGGAATGCCGCGCGGTGTTCGGCGACGACCGGCAGGACTACGGCGATGCGTTGCAGGCGCACTACGAGAACGGGCCGCCTGCGGGCTGGCAGCAGTCCTTCGTCAGCGCCTACGCCACCAGCCATCCGTGGGAGGACTGGGCCGAGACCTGGGCGCACTACCTGCACATCGTCGATGCGCTCGACACGGCCGGGGCGTTCGGGCTGCGGACCGATCCGAAGGTGTCGACGGACCGCAGCCTGCGCGGCCGGGTGGATTTCGACCCGTACGGGGCGGGCCGCGTGGATGCGCTCGTCGATGCGTGGCTGCCGCTGTCGTACGCGATCAACAGCATCAACCGCTCGATGGGCCTGGCCGACGTCTATCCGTTCGTGCTGTCGCCTGAGGTGATCCGCAAGCTCGCGTTCGTCCACGAGATCGTGCACGCCGCGCGCACGCCGGCGGCCGCGCCGCTTCCCGCTTCCTCGCAGCCGGCGCCGGCACCGGCGGCGGCCTGAGGCGAGGTTACGGCCGGGCGCTGCGCGGGATCGGCACCGGCACCCAGGGCCGGTCGCCGCGCACATCGTGGTCGGTCACGATCCGCGCCCCGTCCGGCCGTAGCCACACGGCCGCCGCGCCCTCGCGCCAGACGGTGAAGCGGTCGATCAGCTTCGGGTGGTCGTCGCCGCACCACCACTCCGCCGGCTGCGCCGCGATCACCACGGCCATCCCGCGGCAGGCGCCCTCGGTCGGCCGCGCGCGCAGCAGCAGGGCCGGCGTCGCCTCGGCGCGCGGCCGCAGCATGCAGCCGGCCTCATTGCAGGCTGCCACGTCGGCACCCCCTGGATCGGCCACCGTTCCGGTCGGCGGCAGCTCGCCTAGGTCCGGCACCGCCCAGAGCTGCGCGAAGGCATCGCGCACGAAGTCCTGCGCGCCGCTGCCGAACTCGGCATAGGCGCCGCCGGCCGCCCGCATCGCGATCAGGCGGGCGTCGGGCGAGACCAGCAGGTCCGGCGGCGGCGACATCGCGGGCGAGAGCAGGCCGAGGGCCAGCGGCGCCAGCCCGGCCAGCCGCCAGCGCGTCCGCCAGATGCCGAGCCCCGCGATGCCGAGCGAGGTCGCCGCCAGCCCCCAGGCAGGCGGGTGCGGCACCTGCCACGTCGCCTGCGGCAGCGCCGAGGCGGTGCGGCCGATCCACAGGATCACGTCGATCCCCCAGCCCATCGGCGCCAGCGCGAGGTGTTCCAGGCCGAGCGGCATCAGCGCCAGCGACGCGAGGCCCCACGGCATCACCCAGGCCGCCGTGACCGGGACCGCGAAGACGTTCGACAGCACGAACCAGCTCTGGATGCGGCCGAAATGGTAGGCGCCGTACGGGGCCGAGGCGGTGCCCGCCAGCACGCTGGTGAGCGCCAGCGCGACGACGTGCGATGCGATCCGCCGATGCCGGCTGCCTTCGCCGCGCAGCCGGCGCAACGGCTCGCGCAGCGCCTCGTAGCCGGCGATCAGCACCGCCGAGAAGCTCATCTGGAAGCTGACGCCCCCGACCTCCCACGGGGCGAGCAGCAGGATCGTCGTCATCGCCAGGGCCAGTCCGCGCAGCGACAGCGCGCGCCGCCCGCTGACGACCGCGAGCATGAACAGGCACGCCATGGCGAAGCTGCGCATGATCGGGATGTGCGCGCCGGTCAGCAGCATGTAGATGCCGCCCGCCGCGAGCGCGGCCAGGGCCGCGATCTCCTTGCACGGCCAGTGCAGCGCCGCGCGCTCCGAGAGCGCCAGCAGACCGCGCGTCAGGTCGAGGAACAGGCCCATGACGATGCCGATATGCAGCCCGGCGACCGCCAGCAGGTGGGCGAGGCCGGAGTTGCGGAAGGCGGCGCGGTCGGCGTCCGGGATCGACGTCGTGTTGCCGGTCAGCAGCGTCGCGGCAATCGGGCCGTCGCTTGGGTTCGAGGCGGCGAGAATGCGGGCAGCGATCCGGTCGCGCAGGCCGCGCAGCCACTCCGACAGACCGGAGTGGGGGGCGCCGGCGACACTCTCCGACAGGTCGAGGGCGACGCCGCTGCCGCCGAGGCCGGCGAAGAAGGCGTCGCGTTGCAGGTCCCAGGCCCCGGGATAGGCCGGCGGGGCGGGCGGGCGCAGCAGGGCGCGCAGGCGCACGGTCTCGCCGGGGTCGATCGGCCGCGCGTCGTTGGCGCGCAGGCGGATGTGGATCAGACGGGGCAGGGGTGGGGCGTCGGGCGCCAGCCGCACGTCCTCGAGCAGCAGGCGTCGCGCGCCGCCGGGCAGGATGTCGATCCCCCGCACCGCGCCGGTGACCGTGACCGCCCGATACGGCAGCAGCGGCGTCGCCGGCGCCCGCAGCGTGGCGACCTGGGCCGAAGCGAAACCCAGTGCCAGGGCCAGCGCCGCGAGGGCGGCCGCGCGGGCGATCCGTTGGCGCCACGCGAGCACGGTCAGGGCGAGGCAGGCCGCACCGGCGGCGGCGCCTGCCCAGGCCGGCGGCTCGGCGTGCAGGCCAAGATAGATGAGCACGCCGGCCGCCATGAACACCGGCAGCCAGATGCCGAACCGGCCCCGCTCGGCCTCCGGCAGGGCGCGCGCCCAGTCGGCGGCCGCTGCCCAGGCGGCGGCGAGAAGGTCGGGCAGGGCTGCGCGAACGGCGACATTGGTGCCGGACATTATCAACCCAGGGTGGCAGAACGCCGCTTGCGCCTCAACACTCGCGAGGGGGCGTGATAGAGGCCCGCGCATGGTTCGCACCCGCTTCGCCCCGAGCCCGACCGGCCTGCTGCACATCGGCGGCGCGCGGACGGCGCTGTTCAACTACCTGTTCGCCCGCCACTCCGGCGGCCAGTTCCTGCTGCGGATCGAGGACACGGACCGCGCCCGCAGCACCGAGGCGGCCGTGCGGGTGATCCTGGAGGGCCTCGACTGGCTCGGGCTGCGGGCGGACGAGGAGCCGGTGTTCCAGTCGACGCGGGAGGCCCGGCACCGGGAGGTGGCGGAGGCGCTGCTGGCGGCGGGGGCGGCGTATCGCGCCTACGATACGCCCGAGGAGCTGGCGGCGATGCGCGCGCAGGCCGAAGCCGAGCGCCGGCCGATCCGCTACGACGGGCGCTGGCGCGACCGCGATCCGGGCGACGCGCCGGCGGGGGTGGCGCCGGTGATCCGGCTGAAGGCGCCGCGCGACGGCGACACCGTCGTGCGCGACCTAGTGCAGGGCGAGGTGCGCGTCGCCGATGCCGAGCTGGACGACATGATCATCCTGCGCAGCGACGGCACGCCGACCTACCTGCACGCCGTCGTCGTCGACGACCACGACATGGGGATCACCCATGTGATCCGCGGCGACGACCACCTGACCAACACGTTCCGCCAGCTGATGGTCTATCGCGCGATGGGCTGGGAGACGCCGGCGTTCGCGCACGTGCCGCTGATCCACGGCGCGGACGGGGCGAAGCTGTCCAAGCGCCATGGCGCGGTCAGCGTGCTCGAGTTCCGCGAACAGGGCTACCTGCCCGAGGCGCTGTGCAACTACCTGCTGCGGCTCGGCTGGGGGCATGGCGACGTGGAGGTGATCGGGCGCGACGAGGCGATCGTGCTGTTCGACATCGAGGATGTCGGGCGGGCGGCGGCGCGGATGGACTACGCCAAGCTGACGCATATCAACGGCGTGTGGCTGCGCGCGGCGGACGACGACCGGCTGACCGCGGAGGTGCTGCGGCGGCTCGGCCTGCCCGAGGCCGGCACGGCGGCGGCGCGGGTGCGCGTGCTGATGCCGGCGCTGAAGGAGCGCGCGAAGACGCTGGTGGAATTGGCCGAGAGTGCCGCCTTCCTGGCGCGCTCCGCCCCGCTGCCGTTCGAGCCGAAGGCGGCGGCCCTGCTGACCGAGGACGCGAAGTCGCTGCTGCACGAGCTGGCGGCGCTGCTGGCCGGGACGCCGTTCGAGAAGGAGGCGCTGGACGGCGCGCTGCGTGGGTTCGCCGAGCGGACGGGGCGCAAGCTCGGCCAAGTGGCGCAGCCGCTGCGCGCGGCGCTCACCGGCAGCACGGTCAGCCCGCCGATCGACGCCACGCTGACGGCGCTGGGGCGGGAGGAAAGCTTGGCCCGGATCAACGCGGCGGTGGCGGGCTAGGAAACGGCAGTCACGGCGGAGTTGAAACGGCTCCAGATTGACGCCATACCGGATCCGCTGTGGAGCAAGTTGCCATGCCCGTCAACATTTCGATCAAGAACGTGCCCGACTACATCGTCGAGCGGCTGCGCAAGCGCGCGGCCCTCAACCACCGCTCTCTGCAGGGAGAGCTGATGGCCCTTCTTGAGCGCACCGTCGGGCCCGAAAAGCGGATCACGGTTGCCGAATTAATCGATCACGCCCGCCGTCTCGGCCTGCAAACGCCTGCCGAATCAGTCGACATGATCAGGGAGGATCGGGATACCGATCATGGCCGATCAGAGCGTGATTGATGCGTCAGCGCTTGCAGCGGCGACCTTTCGCGAACCGGCAGCCGAGCAGGTTCGGATGATGACGGCAGGTCGCGAGTTGATCGCTCCCGATCTCCTCTTCCACGAAATCGGCAACGTTTGCGTCAAGAAGATACGTCGACAGCCGGAGCGCGAGGCCGAGCTGATCGAGATGTACGAGCTTGCGTTCGATCTCAACATTCAATCGTCAGCCGTCGACCATCACGCAGCCATGCGTCTGGCGATCGAGTACGGGTTGAGCGCCTACGACGCGAGCTACCTATGGCTTGCGATCGAACTCGGCGTCGACCTCATCACGCTCGATCGAAGGCTCCAACAGGCGTTCGAGACTGCGTCACGCCGCCATTGACGCCAGCCCCAATCCGCTGCCACCAAGCGCCGTGTTCTACCGCCAGAAGCACCTGCTGAAGATCGAGGGGCTGCATCCGCCGGAGATCGCGCATCTGCTCGACCTCGCGGAGAGCTACGTGCTGCTCAACCGCTCGGGCAAGACGCAGCGCGACCTGCTGCGCGGGCGCACGCTGATCAACCTGTTCTTCGAGGACAGCACCCGCACGCGCACCAGCTTCGAACTCGCCGGCAAGCGGCTCGGCGCGGACGTGCTCAACATGTCGGTCTCCACCAGCAGCGTGAACAAGGGCGAGACGCTGCTCGACACCGCGGCCACGCTCAACGCCATGCAGTGCGACCTGCTGGTGGTGCGGCACGACCAGTCCGGGGCACCCGCGCTGCTCGCGCAGAAGGTGGACGCGGCGGTGATCAACGCGGGCGACGGCACGCACGAGCATCCGACGCAGGCGCTGCTGGACGCGCTGACGATCCGCAGGCGCAAGGGACGACTGGAGAGCCTGACCGTCGCGATCTGCGGCGACATCGGCCACAGCCGGGTGGCGCGCTCGAACATCCACCTGCTGACGACGATGGGCAGCCGCGTGCGCGTCGTCGGGCCGCCGACGCTGATCCCGGCCGAGGCCGAGGCGCTCGGCGTGGAGGTGCATCACGACATGGCGACGGGATTGAAGGATGCCGACGTCGTGATGATGCTGCGCCTGCAGAAGGAGCGTATGACCCGGGGCCTCGTGCCGAGCGCCCGCGAATATTTCCGCTTCTACGGATTGGACGCCGGCAAGCTCGCGGCTGCGCGCCCGGACGCGATCGTGATGCATCCCGGCCCGATGAACCGCGGCGTCGAGATCGACAGCGAGGTCGCCGACGATCCGCAGCGCAGCGTCATCAAGGAGCAGGTCGAGATGGGGGTCGCGGTGCGGATGGCGGTGCTGGATACGCTGTCGCGCGGGCCGCGCAACGCGTGAGAGCCGTCGTCCTCGCTGTGCTGCTGGCGCTCGCGGCGCTGGGTTCCGCGCGGGCCGAGGAACCGGCCGGCGGACCGCCGCCGGTGGCGGCGCCCATGTCGTGGGACGAGCGGCAGGCCGCCGAGTGCAACGCCGCCATCGCCGGGGCCGAGGCGGCGTACGACATTCCGCACGGGCTGCTGCACTCGATCGCGATGGTCGAGAGCGGCCGCCCGATCAGCGCGCTGGGCGACGTGCGGCCCTGGCCTTGGACGATCAACGCCGACGGCGACGGATATTTCCTGCAAAGCAAGGCGGCGGCGCTCGCCTGGATGAAGCTCGCGTTCGCCCGCGGCGTGCGGTTCACCGATGTCGGCTGCATGCAGGTCAACCTGCAATACCATCCGCATGCCTTCGCCTTGCTGGACGAGGCGTTCGATCCGGTGGCGAACGCCGACTACGGCGCGCGCTTCCTGCGCGAGCTGCACGACCAGGCAGGCGGCAACTGGAACGTCGCGGTCGGCTGGTATCATTCGCAAACGCCGGATCTCGCGCAGGATTACCGTGAGAAGGTGGCCGCGGTCGGCGCCGGCATCGTGCGCGGCATCGGCGGGCCCGAGCCGCTGTACCAGCGCGCGCTGCGCCGGGGCACGTTGCGGCTGGCGCTGGCGCATGGCGGCTCGATCGTGCTGCGCATCCGCCAGCCCTCGCGCAGCGGCAACCACGAGACCGCCTGCCAGGTCGCGGTGATGATCGGGCCGCTGCTGAACTCGCCGCTGCGCGTCAATCCATGCGTGCCGCGGCGCGAGGGTTAGGGCGGTTTCAGCCTGACACGAACCGCGTAGACCGGTGTCTGCGTGAGTGTGTAATCATTCTCGTTAACCGTCATGGCCCGCGCAGGCGGGCCATCCACGCCTTTCTTTCACGCGGTCTGCACAGGCGTGGATGGTCCGCCTGCGCGGACCATGACGAGACCAAGTGAGTGCGACCACACTCAGGCCGACACTGCTCTAAGCGCGCGGCAGCACCTCGAACGCGTGGGTGAAGAACGACGGCCGGCCGAAATTGCCCGATTTGAGCGCGAGATGGATCGGGCCGTGCGGCGTGTCGGCGAGCGTCCACGGCACGCCGGGGTCGATCTCCTCGCCGATGCGCAGCCGCGTCGCGCCGATCCGGGCGACGACGGCGCCCGACGTCTCGCCACCCGCGACCACCAGCCGTCGCACGCCGTGCGCGACGAGATGCTCGGCGACGTCGGCGAGCACGCGTTCGATCAGTTCGCCCGCCTCGTTGCGGCCGAGCTTCGTCTGCAGGGCCGTCACGCGATCCGGCGGCGCCGACGCGGCGATCACGACGGGTGTTTCGCCCAGCCTGCCTTCGAGCCATGACGTCGCCTGCCGTACCAGCGCGGCCGCGTCGGGCGTCGCCAGCGGATCGAGTTCCAGCACGTCGACCACGTCGCGCGCCCGTGCGACCTGCATCAGCGTCGCGCGCGAGCACGATCCGGCCAGCACCGCGGCGGCGCCCGAGGCGGGCGGCAACGCGCCGGGATTGCTGCGCTCCGGCAGCGCGCCGGAGCGCCGGAAATTGGCCGGCAATCCCATCGCGACGCCGCTGCCGCCGGTGACGAGCGCATGGAAGGCGACCGCTTCGCCGATCTCGCGCAGGTCCTCGTCGCGCACCGCATCGACGATCGCATAGCGCCGTCCCTGCTCGGCGAGCCCGGTCAGCGCGCGGCGGATCGCCGTCGCGCCGGCGGAGACCGTTGCGAACGGCACCAATCCGACAGTGCCGTCGGTCTGCCGCGAGAGCACGCGCACGAGGTTGGGATCGCGCATCGGCGTCAGCGGATGGTTCTCCATGCCGCTCTCGCTCAGCAGCCGGTCGCCGACGAACAGATGCCCCTGGAACACTGCGCGGGCGTTGGCCGGGAAAGCGGGGCAGGCGATCGCGAGCCCCGCGCCCAGCGCGCGCAACAGCGCGTCGGCGACCGGGCCGATGTTGCCTTCGTCGGTGCTGTCGAAGGTCGAGCAATACTTGAAGAAGAACTGCCGGCAACCGGAAGCGCGCAGCCAGTCCAAAGCGGCAAGGCTCTGCGACACCGCGTCGCGCGCGGGGATGGTGCGCGATTTCAGCGCGACGACCAGGGCGTCCGCATCGTCGGGCGGCGCTTCGCCCGCGCCCGGCACGCCGATGAGCTGGATGGTGCGCATCCCGTTGCGTACCAGCATCGAGGCCAGATCGGTGGCGCCGGTGAAGTCGTCGGCGATGCAGCCGAGCAGCGCGGTCATGCCGGTGCCTCCAGCGCCTGCAGCAGCGTGCGCGCGGCCGACGGCAGGTCGGGCAGGCGCCCTCCGGCCTCCCACGCATGGTCGGCGAAGCGGTGGCGCAGGTCGGGGTCGAAGATCAGCCGGCGCATCGCCTTCGACAGCCCGTCCGTGTCCTCCGGCGCGCACAGTACGCCGCCTTCGGTCGGCACGAAGCGTGCGGCGTCGCCCTCGGCGGTCAGCGCCACCGGCACGCCGCGGCGCAACGCCTCGGCGACCGTCGCCGGATAGCCCTCCCAGCGCGAGGCCAAGGCGAACAGGTCGGCGGTCGCCCACAGCGCGTCCAGCGCGGCTTCGTCCAGTGCGGGGATGAACGTCACCTGCCTGTCGATGCCGAGCGTGCCGGCGAGCGCGTGGACCTCGGCGGCGAAGTCGGCATCGCGATGGTCGCCGACGATGGTCAGCCGCCAGTCGAGGTCGAACAGCCGGGCGAGCGCGCGCAGCAGCAGGTCGGGACCCTTCCGCCGAGTCAGCGGGCCGATCGACAGCACGTGGCAGCCGGGGCCGCCGGATCCGGGGCTGCGCGGCAGGTCGGGCAGGCCGGGGGCGACGACGCGGATGCGGGCGGGCGGAATGATGAACTCGTCGGCCAGCCGCTCGGCCATCGCCTCGCCGGTCGCCACCAGCAGCTTCACCGCGGCGACGCGCGGCGCCAGCGAGTGCGGCACGTGATGGACCAGCGCGGCCGTGGTGCCCGGCGGCGGCGCGATCGCGGCCAGGGAGGCGGCGTCGATCACGAGCAGCCCGCCGTCCGTCGCCGGCGGCGGCGGCGCGGTGTCGGGAAACACCTCGGCGGCATGCCCGATCGCGCGCAGGCCGGCGGCGAAGCGGTCGCAGAACCGATGGCCGCCGACGGGGGCGATGAAGCGTACGATCATCGCCCGGCATTAGCGCCGATCAGGCCGCCGGGGAACCGGCGGGCTGCGGCGTGCGCGTCAGGCGCAGGCGAACAGGGCGCCGGCGCGTGCGCGGGGGGCGGGCAGGTTGCCGGCGGCGCCGTAGCGCGAGTCGCGCGGCGCGGCCGAGCGTGCCGCCGCATCGGCCACGATCCGCACCACGCGGGCCTGCACCTCGATCGCCTTGGCGAGCAGCACGCTGTTGCGCTCGCTCAGCTTGACCAGCCGCGCGGCCGCATCGCGCAGCTCCGGCGACCGCGTCGCGGTTCCGGCCGCATGGGCTTGCCGGAACGCGCGCGCCGCCGCCGTCTTGCCGTCCAGCAGCCGGACCGCGCGGCCCAGCTCGAAGGCGGCGAGCGCCGCGTTTTCCTCCTCCAGATGGTCGGAAAGTGCCTCGGTCGCCGCCAGCAGTTCGTCACTCATTCGAACCTCGATTGATGTCGCCGCGCGCGGCCTGGGCGCGCACCAGGGATTCCAGCACCGGCTGAGACAGGCCGAGGCCGCCGGCCTGCTCCATCTGCTTGGCCATCGCCTCGACCATCATCGGTCGCCAGGTCTGCTCCGCCGCGCCGCCGCCGAACGGGCCGCCGGAGGTGTCGACAGTGTCGAACATCGGCTTGAGCAACTCGTTGATGGCCATCGCCTCGAAGTCGTGCGCGGCCTTCTTGAGCTGCGCGGCCTGAGCCGGGGGCAGCCCGGCGGTGGGGTCGGTGGTGGTGGCGGGAATGACGGCCATCAGCGCAACCGCAGATCGGCCTGCAAGGCGCCGGCCGCCTTGATCGCCTGCAGGATGCTGATCAGGTCGCGCGGACCTACGCCGAGCGCGTTGATGTTCGAGACCAGGTCGCGCAGCGTCACCGTGCGCGGCAGCAGGCCGAGCCTGCGGTTGTGCTGGTCGTTCACCTGGATGTTGGTGCGCGGCACCACGGCGGTCTGGCCGTTGCTGAACGGGGCGGGCTGCGACACCTCCGGCGTCTCGGTCACCCGGATCGTCAGGTTGCCCTCCGCGATCGCCACCTCGCTGATCCGCACGTCCGCGCCCATCACGACGGTGCCCGTCGCCTCGTCGATCACGACGACGGCGGGGCTGTCGGGCTCGACGCGCAGGTCGTCGATCGCCTCAAGCGAGGCGATCACGTCATGCCCGGTGAGGTCGAGGACGACCGTACGCGGATCGGTGACGCGCCCCACGCCATCGAGCACGTGGTTGATCGCGTCCGCGATCCGCCGCGCTGTGGTGAAGTCCGGGTTGCGCAACCCCGGCCGCAGGTTGTCGTCGCGGTCCAGCCGGAACGGCACTTCGCGTTCGACGGTGGCGCCGTTGGCGATCTTCCCGGCGGTCGGCACCCCGCGGGTCACCGACCCGGCCGCACCCTTCGCGGTGATCGCACCGGTCGCCAGCGCGCCCTGCGCGACGGCGTAGACCTCGCCATCGGCGCCGAGCAGGGGGGTCACGACCAGCGTGCCGCCCGTCAGGTCCGTTGCGTCGCCAAGGGCGGAGACGCCGACGTCGATGCGGCTGCCGCTGCGGGCGAAGGCGGGCAGGTCGGCGGTCACCATCACGGCCGCGACGTTCTTGGTCTGCAGCTGGGCGAGCTGGTCGCGGGTGTTGACGCCCAGGCGCTCGAGCATGCCGATCAGCGACTGGCGGGTGAAGATCGCATTGTTGAGTTTGTCGCCGGTGTTGTTGAGCCCGACGACCAGGCCGTAGCCGACCAGCTGGTTCGACCGCACGCCTTCGAGGTCGGCGATGTCCTTCACCCGCACCTGCGCCTGCGCGGCCGGTGCGGCCAAGGCGAGTGCGGCCACGAGCAGCGGCAGGACATGGCGCGCGAGGCGGCGGCGGATCGGCATGCGCACGGCGAGAGCGACCTGTTAACGGTTCGGGGTCACGCTGGCCCCGATGCGCAAGGCACATGCCATGACGATTTACCCCAGGATGGGGCGTTTTCCGTGCTCGGGCGCGCGGCACCGCGCCCGGCATGTATTGCCGACCGGCACCGCTCGCCGGGGCCGCGATGGGACCGATGTTCGAAGGCGCGGCGCCACATGACCGTCATAGAGCGCATCGCCGGTCCGGCGGCGCCGGTGCGGGCCACGCCCGCACGTCGCACCCGCGGCGTGTTCATGCCGAACGCGGAGCCACCCGCGGATACGGCCGAAGCGGCCGCAGTCGCCGCGCCCGCGCTGACGACGCTGCTCGAGTTGCAGGAGGACGAGCCGGGCGGAGGACGTAAACGCCGCACGCTCCGTCGCGCGCGCGACATGCTCACGGGCCTTGCTGCACTGCAGCGTGCGCTCGTATCCGGGGCTGATCCGGCCGAGATCGTGCGCGCGTTGTCGGCCTTGCACAGCGATGCCGAGCCGACCGGCGATCCGGCGCTGGACGACTTGGTGCAGAGTGTGGGCCTGCGGGTGCGCGTCGAACTCGCCCGGCACGGCCTGTAGCGCGGTGAACGCGCCTGGATCGGCATCGCGCGGGGTGCGTCGAATGTCTCCTCACGCACACTTGTTGCGGCTGATACCCGCAGCTATAAGCCCGCCGCGTCCTCGTCCTCGCCAGCGGAACTTCGTCCATGATGGTCACCCTGCCCCCTGACTATCGGCCCGCCGACGACGAGGATTTCATGAACCCGCGGCAGGTCGAATACTTCCGGCAGAAATTGTTGCGTTGGCGCTCGGACCTGCTGCGGGAGGCCGACGGGACGCTGGCCAGCCTGTCGGAAGGCGGCATCCACGAGGCCGACATCACCGACCGGGCGAGCGTGGAGACCGACCGCGCGCTCGAGCTGCGGACGCGGGACCGCGCCCGCAAGCTGATCGCCAAGATCGACCAGGCGCTCGGCCGTATCGAGGCCGGAACCTACGGGTTCTGCGAGGAGACCGGCGAGCCGATCGGCCTGCGCCGGCTCGAGGCACGCCCGATCGCCACGCTGTCGATCGAGGCGCAGGAGCGCCACGAGCGGATGGAGCGCGTCCACCGCGACGACTGACCCGGACGGATCGCGGCCGCCTGTCGCTTCGCCGCCATGCCGTCGCTTGTGAGCCACGTGCGCTATGTTATAACACATCATCCATCGCCGGAGGGGATGATGCCGAGTCGGGCTACGGTCGCTGTTATCGCCGCGTGCCTGATGGCGCCGTTGACCGGGTTCGCGCAGACCGAAGGCAGGCCGGTGCCGGTCGTTGCGGCGGAGAACTTCTACGGCGACGTCGCCGGCCAGATCGGCGGCCCGGACGTCAAGGTCACGAGCATCCTGAGCAACCCGGACCAGGACCCGCATCTGTTCGAGGCGAGCCCCTCGGTCGCGCGCAACCTCTCGGCCGCCCGGATCGTCGTCTATAGCGGCATCGACTACGACCCTTGGATGGCGAAGCTGCTGGCCGCGGCGCACGGGTCCGACCGCAAGGTGATCGTCGTCGCCGACCTTGTCGGCCGTAAGACCGGCGACAACCCGCATGTCTGGTACGACGTCGCCACGATGCAGGCGTTCGCGAAGGCGTTCGCCGATGCGCTGGTCGCCGTCGATCCGGTGCACCAGGCCGATTATCAGCAGCGCCTGGCGGCGTTCCAGCAGTCGCTGCAGCCGGTCCAGGCCAAGATCGCCGCGCTGCACGCGCGGCTGGCCGGCACGCCGGTGACGGCAACCGAGCCGGTGTTCGGCTACATGTTCACGGCACTCGGCATGACGGTCCGCAACGAGCGCTTCCAGCTCGCGGTGATGAACAACACCGAGCCGAGCGCCTCGGACGTCGCGGCGTTCGAGAACGACCTCAAGACCCACCAGGTCCGCCTGCTGGTCTACAACAGCCAGGCGAGCGACCCGATCGCGGCGCGGATGGAAAAGCTGGCGAAGGCGTCGCACATCCCGGTCGTGGGCGCGACCGAGACCGAACCGCCGGGGAAGACCTACCAGGCATGGATGACGAGCGAACTCGACGCGATCGACCGGGCGCTGCCGCACTGACGCTCCGGGCGCGCCGGTGAACGCCATCGAGTTCCGCGACGTGCGCCTGACGCTCGGCGGGCGCGTCGTGCTGGATCATGTCAGCCTCGCCATCGCCGAGCGCGAGTTCGTCGGCGTGCTCGGTCCGAACGGCTCGGGCAAGACCACGCTGATGCGCGCCGTGCTGGGTCTGCTGGCGCCGGACCGGGGCAGCATCGAAGTGCTCGGCGAGCGGCCGCGGCGGGGCAATCCGGCGATCGGCTACCTGCCGCAATCGCGCGGCATGCTCGCGAGCTCGCGATTGCGCGGATGGGACTACGTGGCGGGCGTGCTGGACGGGCACCGCCTCGGCCTGCCCATCCCGAGCAAAGCGGGGCGCGCGGAGATCGACCGGGCGCTCGACCTTGTCGGCGCACGGGCGCTCGCGCGCCGCCCGCTCGGCGAGCTGTCCGGCGGCGAGCGCCAGCGGCTGCTGCTGGCGCAGGCGCTGATCGGCAGCCCGCGCCTGCTGCTGCTGGACGAGCCGCTGATCAGCCTCGACCCGAGCCACCAGCGCGGCGTGGTCGAGCTGGCGAAGACGATCCAGACCGAGCTCGGCATCGCCGTGCTGTTCAGCGCGCACGAGCTCAATCCGCTGCTCGGCGCGCTCGATCGCGTGCTGTGTCTCGGCCGCGGGCAGGCCGCACTCGGCACGGTCGACGAGGTGATCACCGCGCCCGTGCTGTCGCGCCTGTACGGATCCGAGATCGACGTGGTGCGTCTGAAGGGGCGCATCTTCGTCATGTCCGGCGGCTACGACGTGCAGCGCGACGACCACCGGCACGACGACCACGTGCATGGCGGTCCCCACGTCCACCGGCACGACGACCACGTGCATGGCGGTCCCCACGTCCACCGGCACGACGAGACGCTCCACACGCACGGGCACGGGTGACGTGCCGCATGGAAGCGATGCTCGACTACGACTTCATGCGCAACGCCTTCGCCGCCGCGACGGTGGTCGCGCTGGTGTCCGGCGCGGTCGGCTATTTCCTCGTGCTGCGCGGCCAGACCTTCGCCGGGCACGCGCTGTCGCATGTCGGCTTCACCGGGGCGACCGGCGCCTACCTGATCGGTGTCGCACCGCTATGGGGGCTGGTGGCGATGACGGTCGCGGCCGGCATCGGCATGGGGTTCCTCGGCGAGCGGCTGGCGCAGCGCGACGTGGCGATCGGCATGGTGCTGGCGCTGGCGCTCGGCTTCGGGCTGCTGTTCCTGCACTTCTTCACCGCCTACGCCACGCAGGCGACCGCGCTGCTGTTCGGCAACGTGCTTGCGGTCGACGTTTCGACGGTCTGGACGCTGCTTGCGCTGGGCGTGCTGTGCTTGGTCTCGCTCGCTGTGATCTCCCGCCCGCTGCTGTTCGCCAGCCTGCAGCCGGAACTGGCCGAGGCCCGCGGTGTGTCGTTGCGGCTGTATTCGGTGCTGTTCCTGGCGATCGCCGCGCTGGCGACGGCGCAATGCGCGCAGATCGTCGGGGTGCTGCTGGTGTTCACGCTGATGGTGGGACCCGCCGCCGCCGCGCAGCGGCTGGTCAACGGCGTCGGGTTGGGCGTCCTGCTCTCGGCCGTGTTGGCGCTGGCCGAGGCGTGGCTCGGCATCACGCTCGCGTTCTACACGGACTGGCCGAGCAGCTTCTGCATCACCGCACTCAGCGCCACGGTCTATCTGCTGAGCGTCATCCCGCGCGCACGTGCGCGGCGAGCGGTGCCGGAGGCGCGGCGAGTCGCGGCGGAATCGACGATGACGCCGTGAGCCGGCGGTCCGTCAGGCCGCGCGGGCGCAGTCCGCGCAAGTGCCGTCGAGCTCGACCACCGCGCTGACCGGATGGAAGCCGCTGCGTCGTGCGGCCTTCTCCAGCGCCTTCGACACCTCCGCATCGTCCAGCTCGACGACCGCGCCGCACTGTCGGCAGATCAGGAACTGTGCGGTGTGGTGGACGTGGCCGCTTTCGGTGCAGGGGATGAACGCGTTCAGCCGCTCGACCTTGTGGATCAGGCCGCGCTCCATCAGGAAATCGAGCGCGCGGTAGATCGTCGGCGGTGCGGCGCCCTTGCGGGACTCCTTCAGCCGGTCGAGCAGCTGATAGGCCGTGGGCGGACTTTCCGCCTCCAGGACGAGGCGGAGCACGGCGCGGCGAAGTTCGGTCAGCTGCGCTCCTTGCCGCGTGCACTCGTCCGCCGCCGCGTCGAGCTGTGCGGCGACGTTGCGCCGCTTGGTCTGCGCCATCGAAGGCTCCCCGGGGAGTCGCCGCGATGATATAGCATCGCGGCGCGCCGGCAGCGATGCGGGGCGGGCGGTCAGAACGGCAGCACGATGTCGAGCAGCTGCTGGCCCCAGCGCGGGGTCTGGATGTCGGAGCTCTGGCCGCGGCCGCCATAGACGATGCGCGCTTCGGCCAGCCGGTCGTGGCTGATCGTGTTGTCGCTGGCGATGTCGGACGGGCGGGCGATGCCGTCGACGGACAGGTCGCGCAGCTCGCTGTTCACCCGCATCTGCTGGCGGCCGGTGACCACCAGATCGCCGTTCGGCAGCACCTGCGTCACGATCGCGGCGAGCCGCAGCGTGACCGTGTCGGTGCGCTTGATGACGCCCGCCCCGTTCCAGTTGCTGGCGCTGTTGGTGTTCACCAGGCTCGCCGGATTGGCATGGTTTCCGAAGATCCTGGGAATCACGTTCTCGACGCCGAAGAAGTTGGTGATGCCCATCTGCTCGGATCCGGCGGTGGCGCGGGTCGAGTTGTTCTCGACGTCCGCGCCGTCGGCGATGTTGACCAGCACGGTCAGCGTGTCGCCGACCTGCGAGGCGCGCTGGTCCTTCAGGAACGCGCGCGAGCCGTGGCGCCACAGGCTGTTGGCCTCGGTGGGCGCGGGTTCCGGCGCGGGCATCGGCAGCGTCACCGGACGCCACGTCGGCGCCTTCGTCGGATCGGTGATCGGCGCCATCGCCGGCGGGCGTCCGAGTTCGGACAGCTTGGCCAGCGCGCCGCACCCGGCCAGCAGCGACACGCAGCCGGCCGCCAGCATCCCGCGCAGGATCGTGTTCATCGTCGCCCCAGGGGTCATTGCAGGTTTGCCGCGTACGCCCCGTGCTGCTTGCCGGCCGGCACGATGGGCAGCGAGCCGGGCTCGACTTTCACGCGGCCGTCGCCGGTGATCTCGGCCAGCATGACCGCGCGCGACAGCGTGTTGAGCACGCGGATGCGATCGCCCAGTCCGCCGCTTTCCAGCGCCTGGCCTTCGGCCGTCATGGTCAGGCCCGGCGCGGTGAGCTCGATCAGCACCGGCGATTGCCGCGTCACCAGCGTCGCCGCGACCAGATCGCCGCGCTGCAGCGGTTGGCCTTCCGGCTCCGCATGCCGCACCGTGCGGCCGATCGCGTCGTGCGCATCGCGCGCGACCTCGCCGTGAACGAGGTTGGAATGCACGCGAATGAGGCGCACGTCATCGGCACGCAGGATGTCGCCGGGTTCCAGGCGGTGCGTCGGCACCAGCACCTGCTCGGTCGCGACCGACCGGCCGGCGATGCGCAGCGTCAGCGGGTCCATGCCGTCGGCGGTGATGGCGAGCAGGGCGGTGAAGTGCCCGCTCGCCGAATCCCAGTCGAGCTGCGCGACCGCGATCTCGGGCGTGGCCTCCGGCGGCACGAGCGGCTCGGTGAAGCCGGTGAACTCGTACGTGGCGTCGGCCTGCGCGCCGGCGGCGACCAGGGCTGCGGTCAGCGTCTGCACGATCTTCTCGCGCGCCACCGCCCGGCCGCTGCGTTCCAGCACCGCGCGGTCGCCGGCGGTGACGGGTTTCCACGGCACGCCGAACTGCCGCGCGATGGCGGCGAGCTGCGGCGCCTCGACGGTGATGCGCTGTCCGGGCTGCGGCGACGGTCCCAGCACCCGCGACCCGTCCGGCGCGCCGTCGAATAGGTCCGACAGCAGCACCTTCGAGCTGTTCAGCATGGTCATCGTGCGCAGGCTCGCCGCCGAGGCCTGCGTGCAGAGGAATGCGGCCAAGGCGGCGGAAGCGGCCAACGACGCCTTCATGGGCGCTCTCATTTCAGCTGCGTCAGGTCGGCCAGCATCTGGTCCGACGTGGTGATCACGCGGCTGTTCATCTCGTAGGCGCGCTGCGCGGTGATCAGGTTGGTGATCTCGGTGACGACGTTGACGTTCGACGTCTCGACGAAGCCCTGCATGATGCTGCCGAAGCCGGGCGAGGCGGGATTGCCGGTCACCGCGTTGCCCGAGGCGGCGGTCTGCAGCAGCAGGTTGTCGCCCTGCGCGTCCAGGCCCGCATCGTTGGGGAACACCGCGAGCTGGATCTGCCCGAGCGTCTGCGGGGTGGTCTGGCCGCTGAGCGAGACCTGCACCTCGCCGGTCTGGTTGATCGTCACCGCCGTGGCGTTGGAGGGGACGGTGATGCCCGGCTGCACGGTGTAGCCGTCGGCCGTCACGATCTGGCCGGTGGGCGACAGACCGAACGTCCCGTCGCGCGTGTAGGCGATATCGCCCCCCGGCAGTTGCACCTGGAAATAGCCGTTGCCCTGGATCGCCACGTCCAGGCTGTTGCTGGTCTGCTGCAGGTTGCCCTGCTCGTTGATGCGGTAGATCGCCGCCGTCTTCACGCCGAGGCCGACCTGCGCGCCGGCCGGCACGATCGTGCCCGCGTCCGACGAGTTCGATCCCACGCGCCGCAGGTTCTGGTAGATCAGGTCCTGGAATTCCGGCCGGCGGCGCTTGTAGCCCGTCGTCGTCATGTTCGCGAGGTTGTTCGAGATCACCTCGACGTTGGTCTGCTGGGCCTGCATGCCGGTGCCGGCGATGTCGAGCGCGCGCATCTCAGCCGAGCCCTGCTGTGGCCAGGTAGTCGGTGCGTGTCATCGATGTCGTTCCGTCGTCTGTGGCGTCAGGTCGTCTGTGGCGTCAGGCGGTCTTGGGCAGGATCTTGTCGATCGCGTTCTGGCGGCGGTCGGCCTCCGCCTGCACGAACTGCACGAGGAACTGGAACTCGCGCGTGTCGTTGATCATCTGCGTGGTTTCCAGGATCGGCTGGACGTTGGACTCCTCGACCGAGCCCTGCACGACTTGCGGGTTTGTGGCCGGCGAGGTCGGCGTGTCGGCGCGCAGGTCGCTGCCGCCCTCCTGCGTCATCCGGTTCGGGTCGGCGGGTGTGACCACGCCGATCTTGCCGATCTGTCCGTTCGCGGTGCTCATCGTACCGTCGGCGGCGACGGTGACGTCGGTGTCGCCGTCCGCGAGCTGGATCTTCTGGCCCTGGTCGTCGAGCAGCGGCTGGCCCTCCTGGTCGGCCAGCGTGCCGTCGACCAGTGGCGTGAAGCGCCCGGCGCGCGTGAGGCGCGGACCCGCCGCGGTCAGCACCGTGAAATAGCCCTGGCCGGAGATCGCCAGATCGAGCGGGTTGCCGGTGTGCGTGAGGTTGCCGGCGTGCTGCTCGCGATAGGTGGCGCGATCCTGCGTGTAGGCGATCACGCCGCCGCCGCGCGGCGTGTCGGCGCCGGTCTGGCGCGACAGCCAGTCGGTGAAGAGCACGCGCTCGGCTTGGAAGCCGGATGTGTTCGCGTTGGCGAGGTTGTTCGCGGTCACGTCCAGCTGCCGCATCTGCGCGGTCAGCCGGGACAGGGCGATCGATGTCGTCAGTTCCATGCGGTGCCTTGCCTTGGTCGGCTGCGAAGCGCCGGGTGAAGCGCAACCGGCGTGCCAATCGGTTGCGACCGTAAAATCCGCACTCGGCGTGCTGCGGTGCCGCACCAGATCATGCGGGGCGGCAAAATCTGCCCGGCAGCATGCGCCGCAGCAACGGCGGCAAGGGTTGGTTAACCGCGCCCTGCGAGCGTGCGTACGGCGGAACGGCGACGGGACGATCGGGGCGCAGATGGACGCAGCGACTGCGGCAGAAGACCTGCCGGCCGAACCGGCGCCGGGCAGCAGCAAGCCCCGCCGCCGCAAGCTGCTGCTGTTCGTCCTGCCGCCTGTCGCGCTGCTGTTGCTGGTTGCCGGGCTCTGGTTCACCGGCGTGCTGCCGGGCCTGCTCGGCCTTGGACAATCGGCGGGCGGCGGCAAGCAGGCGGCGGACGTCCCGCCGGTCTATGTCGACATCCCGGAAATCGTGACCAACCTGGGCGGCGGCGCACGGCGGCAGAACTACGTCAAGTTCCACGCCAAGGTCGAACTCGCGCGCGCGCAGGACGCGGCCGCGGTGCAGACGCTGATGCCGCGCCTGCTGGACATGTTCCAGACCTACATCCGCGAAGTGCGGCCGGAGGAGCTGCGCGATGCCGCGGGAACCTACCGGATCCGCGAGGAGCTGATCGCGCGCGCCGACATCGCGCTCGCGCCCGTGCACATCTCCGACATCCTGTTCGTCGAGCTGCTGGTGCAATGAGCGACACGCAGACCGTCGCCACAACGGCGACCGACGCACCGCCCGCAGCTTCGCCGCCGGCAGGGGCGCCCTCAGCGGCTGCGGCGCCGCGCCGTACGGCGCAGGACGAAGCGGCGGAGGAAGCCGCACTCGCGGCGGCGTGGGCGCAGTCGGCCGCGCGCGCCGGCGGCGCGGCGGCGCAAGCGGCCCCGGCGACAGACGCGACGGGCGCGCCGGCCGGGCGGCCGCTTGGCGGCATCGAGCGGTTCATCCGCTCCGGGCTGGTCGCCTACGACCGCCTGCCGATGCTGGAGGTGGTGTTCGACCGCATGGTCCGCATGATGTCGACCAGCCTTCGCCACTTCACCAACGACAACGTCGAAATCGCGCTGGAAGGCATCGAGTCCGTCCGCGTCGGCGACCACCTCGACGCGATACCGCTGCCCGCCGCGCTGGCGGTGATCAAGGCGCAGGAATGGGACAACCATGGCCTGCTGATCGTCGATTCCGCGATGATCTGCACCGTCGTCGACGTGCTGCTGGGCGGCAGGCGGGCGTCCGGCCCGGCGCGCATCGAGGGCCGCACTTTCACCCGCATCGAGCGCACGCTCGCCGAGCGGCTGATCCGCGTCGTCGCCGCCGACCTCTCGGCGAGCTTCGAGCCGCTGTGCGCGGCGACCTTCCGCTTCGAGCGGCTCGAGGTGCATCCGCGCTTCGCCACCATCGTGCGCCGGTCCAACGCCGCCATCGTCGCGCGGCTGCGCATCGAGATGGAGGATCGCGGCGGCAGCATCGAAGTGCTGCTGCCGCACGGCACGCTGGAGCCGGTGCGCGAGCTGTTGCTGCAGCAGTTCATGGGCGAGAAGTTCGGCCGCGACTCGATCTGGGAGGCGCATCTGGCCGAGGAGCTGCGCAACACCGAGGTCGAGCTGTCCGCCGTGCTCGACGAGCAGACGATGCGCCTGTCGGAGATCATGGCGCTGCAGACCGGCAGCCAGATCGTGCTGAACGTCGGACGCGGTGCCGCGGTGCAGATGCGCTGCGGCACGGTGCCGCTGTTCGAAGGTCGCGTCGGCCGGCGCAAGAACCGCATCGCCGTGCGCATCGAGCGCGAAGCCGCGCGGGCGCCCGGCGATGACCCGTGACGCCGGCCATGACGCGCCGGGACGTCCCGCTTTGAACCGCAACAGCTGAAAGGATCGATGGTGTCTGGCATCGCGTGGCTGCTGGAGATCGTGCTGCTCGGGCTGCTCGGCGGCGTGCTGTTCCAGGCGTGGCGCCTGGAACGCGCGCTGGGCGTGCTCAAGCGCGACCGCGCGTCGCTCGAACAGCTCGTCGCCGGCTTCAACGCGAGCACGCGGCAGGCCGAAGCGGGGATCGAGCGCCTGCGCGGCGCGGCGGACGGCGCGGGCCGTGTGCTCGCCAAGCAGACCGAAAGCGCGCTGTCGCTGAAGGACGACCTGACGTTCCTCAGCGAACGCGCCGAGCGGATCGCCGACCGGCTGGACCACGCCGTGCGCCGCGCGCGCCCCGCGGTGGCGGATGCCAAGCCGGTGCCCCTCGCGGCCAACGCGCCGGCCAGCCCGCCAGCCAACATGTCGGTCGTGGCAGGTGGGATGACGGCGCTGGTGCCGGTCGGCCCGTCCGACCGGCTGGAGCATGCGGTGCGCCGCGCGCGCGCCTCCGTGGCAAAGACCAAGCACGCCGCGGCGGCGGCCAAGGGAATTGCCGCCGCTTCGGCCGCCCGCGCCGCCGAGGCGAGCGCGACCTGACGCACGGGAGGACGCCTTGACCGTCACCTTGCACGCGCCGCGGCTGCTGCCGCTGACCATGCTGGTCGGCGCGATGCTGATGGCGACCAAGATCATCGTGCTGCTGCACGCAGCCGTGCCCGGCGCGCCGCCGCTGCCGGTCACCGGCGAAGTGCTGTCGTCCGCGCGCGCGGCGCCGGCCGCGGCCGCGGAGGCGAACGCCACGCCCACCCCAGGCACGCCCACCCCAGGCACGCCCACCCCAGGCACGCCCACCCCAGGCGCGCCCGCCGACGGCGCGCCCGCTTCCGACGCACGCGCGGCGTCCGCGCCTGCTGCCGCCGGGCCGACTTCCGCGCACGCCGGGAACCGGCTGCCCGCCGAGGCGTACCAGCCGCCGCATCCGCCGCCGCCAGCGGCGGCAAGCGCGCCGATCACCGCCTCGCCCATGCCCGACATCACCGACGGCGAGCGCGCGGTGCTTCTCGACCTGCGCAAGCGGCGCGCCGAACTTGACGCGCGCGAGCAGCGCGATACCGAACGCGAGGCGATGCTGACCGCCGCCGAGAAGCGGCTCGCCGACCGTGTGCGCGAACTGCAGGCGCTGCAGACGCGGCTGGAAGCGCTGGAGGCGCAGCGGGCGTCGCGCGAAGACGCCAACTGGCGCGGCCTGGTGAAGATGTACGAGGCGATGCGTCCGCGCGACGCCGCGGTGATCTTCAACGACCTTGACATGACCGTGCTGCTGCCGGTGCTCGACCGGATGAGCGAGCGCAAGGCGGCGGCAGTGCTCGCAGCGATGCAGCCGGACAAGGCGCGGCTCGCGACCACACAGCTCCCCGCGCTGCGCGAGAAGGAGACCACGCCGGCCGATCCCAAGCCCGCGGGCGACACGCAGGGCCACACCCACGCCGGCGACCCGTCCGGCGCCAGCACCACGCCACCGACGTCGAGCGGCTCGTGACGACAGCGCCGGGGCACTCGTTTCGCGGGCTGCGGCGGCTGGCCTGTGATGCGCTGCGGGCGTGCCTGCTGATCGCCGGCCTGCTGCTCGTGCCGGCCGGGCGCGCGCCGGCCGAGCCGGCGGCCCTGGCGATGCGCGCTGCCGACCTCGGGGCCGACGGCTATCTCGTCGTCGACCTGCCGGCGCACGTCGAGGTGCGCGTGTCGACCGAAGACGGCAGCGCGGTCGTGCAGCTCTCGCCCGCCGTTGCGCTCGCCCGTCCGGCACGTCTGCCGCACAATGTGGTTTCGATCGACATCGCCGACGGGCGGGCGACGCTTGCGCTGGCGCCGGGAGCGGTCGCGCATGCGACCTACCGCGGCCGGCGGCTCATCATCCGCGTGCACGACGATCCGGCTGCCGTCGCTCATGCGCATCAGGACGGCGCCAAGCCGGTGCCCCGCACCGTCACCGCCCGCCCGCTTCCGTCTGCAACGGCTCCCGGCGTTCCGGCGTCCGCGGCGGCACCCAAGGTGATCGAGCCCGGAACGAACGGGTCGCCCACGAACGGGTCCCCCACGTCCGCGCCGTCGCGGCAGCCGCAACCGGCGCCGCCGCAGAAGCTGGAAGCCGGCGGACCCTTGCCGGCGCCGGCCGCCGCGTCCGCGCAAGCCGCGCCGGCGGGCGCTGCAGGCAGCGCGCCCGCATCGACGCAGCCCCCGCCGCCGGCGGCGGGCGAGATCGTCGTGCCCGCAACATCCACCGCCGGCGCGGCCGCGTTCCGTCGTGGCGAGTGGGCCTTCGTCGTCGTCGACGAGCCGCACGACGCGCTGCTCGCGGCCGATCCGGCGTTCGGCGCCACGCTGCGCGCGCTGCCCGACGCGACGGTCGTGCGGCTGCGCGTGCCGCTCGCGCACGGGCTCGCGCTCGTTCGCGTCGCCGGCGGCTGGGCGGCGCGGGTGACGGACGGCGCGACGCCCGCCGCGATCGTGCAGCCGCGTCCGGACGGTGGAAAGCTGCTGCTTCCGGTGCACGACAGCGGGCGGGTCGTTCGCCTGACGGACCCCGACACCGGCGCCCTGCTGCTCGCCGGCACCCAGCGCAGTGGCGCCGACGGCATCCCCGCCACGCGCCGTTCGCCGACGTTCCTGCTGTTGCCGAGCTGGCAGGGCGTCGCCGTCGAGGCATTCGGCGATGGCGTCGATCTCGCGGCTGTCGCCGAGGGGTTCACGCTCGCGGCCGAAGGGCTTGCTCTCGACGCCCAGCGGGAAGGGTCGTTCGCCGACGCGGCGTCCGCGCTGACGCGCATCCTCGACCTGCCCGCGCTCGACGTGTCCGCGCTGCGCCAGCGCATGCGGACGTCGGTGGCGGATGCGGCACTCGCCCAGCCGCTGGCACGCGGCCGGCCGCGTCTACAGGCCGCCGCCGCGATGCTCGCACTCGGCCTCGGCCCGGAGGCGGCGGCGGTCGTCGACCTCGTCGCGCGCGACGACCCGCGCCTGGCCGACGATCCGCAGCGCCGCGTGCTGGCGGCCGCCGCCGGCCTGATCGCCGGGCGCGACGACCACTCCGCCCTGCTCGACCCGCCGGGCACGCCGCAGACCGACGAGACCGCGTTCTGGCAGGCGGTGCGCACGGCGATGCGCGATGAGGGCTCGCCCGCGGCCGCCGCGTCCTTCGTCGCCACCGCGCCGCTGATCCTGAGCTATCCGGCGCCGCTGCGCGCGCGGCTGCTGCCGCTGGTGGCGGAGACGCTGGCGGCCGGCGGCCAGCCCGACGCCGCGGCCGCGCTGATCGCCGCCGTGCCGGCAGACGCAAGCCTGGCGCTCGCTCAGGCGATCCTGCACGAAGCGCGCGGCGAGACGGCGGCCGCACTCGCCGGCTACGACGCGCTCGCCGCCGGGCGCGACATGCTGACGCGGGTGCGCGCGGCGCGGCGGGCGACCGAACTGCGCCTGAGCACGCACCAGATCGACGTCGCGACTGCCGCGCAGCTTCTCGATCGCCAGCTCGCGATTTGGCACGGCGACGCGAGAGAGCTGTCGCTGCGGCTGCGCCTGGCCGAGCTGCGCGCGTCGGCCGGACGGTGGCGCGCGGCGCTGGACGTGGTGCGCGAGGCCGACGCCGCGTTTCCCGGCATGCCATCCATCCGCGACAAGGCGCAGTCGATCGTCGCGGCGCTGCTCGCCGGCGACGCCGCCGAGAAGATGGCGCCGCTCGACCTGGTGGCGCTGGCGGAGGAGAACGCGGCGCTGCTGCCGGATGGCAAGCAAGGCGATGCGCTGGCCGGGCCGCTGGCCGACAAGCTGATCGCGCTCGACCTGCCGGCGCGCGCCGAGCCGGTGCTGCGCCACCTCGCGCAGGCGGCATCGACGCCTGTTGCCCGTTCGGCCTATGGCGCGCGTCTGGCCGAGATGCAGTTTGGCGACGGCGATGCGGACGGCGCACTGGTCACGCTCGCCGGCACCGACGGCGACGGCCTGCCCGCCGCATTGGCGGAGCGCCGGCTGCTCGCGCGGGCGGACGCGACCGCGCAGCACGGCGACACGGCACAGGCCGTGGCCATGCTCGCCGCAGCCGCGTCGGCGGCCACCGACGAGCGGCGCGCGACCATCCTCGAGCGCGCGGGCGACTGGGCGGGCGCGCGCGACGCGCTGCTCTCGCTCGCCGGGCGCACGATCAAGCCGAACGCCGCTCTGGCGGCGGAAGACCGCCGCACCGTGCTGCGGCTGGCCACGGCGGCGGCGAAGCTGGGCGACACCGCGCTGCTCGCGCGGCTGCACCGCGACTATGCCGGTTCGTTCACAACCGGCGACGACGCGGCGATCTTCGCCGTGCTGACCGAGGCGCCGGTTCAAGGGGTCGCCGACATCGGCCGTGCGCGCAGCGAAATGCGCGCCGAACAGGCGATCGCCAGCCCGGCCCGGCCGTAAAGGCGCTACCGGCGCGATCGGCCGCGCGATTCTGGTCGGCGATTCCACCTTGTGATCCGGGGGCGCTGCGGTTGCGCAATGGTTGCATCCGTCCGATGGTGGCGGTCTCGTGATCGGGCGAGGCCATGCGGATGGATGCCGCCGTGAGCGGAACGTCCGGCTCTGCCGGACGGGAGTTGGAGCCGGGCTCCGCGGATGAGTGCGCCGCGTTCCGACGCTTGCAGGCGACATTGCCGGAGATGTTCCGGCGCATCTTTCCGGATCCCAAGGCGCCGCGGACCGTGCTCGTGCTGCCGAGCCTGAGCCTCGATCAGGACGTGCTGGCCAACGTCGCCGGCGCGCACCACTACGAGGAGCGGATGCTGGGCATGCTCATGCTGCTCCGGCTGCCGCGCACCCGCGTGGTGTATGTCACCAGCCAGCCGATTTCGGACACGATCATCGACTACTACCTGCACCTGCTGCAGGGCGTCCCCGCGCGGCACGCGCGCGAGCGGCTGACGCTGCTCTCCTGCTTCGACGGCAGTGCGCGTCCGGTCACCGAGAAGATCCTCGAGCGCCCGCGTCTGCTCGCGCGCCTGCGCGAGGCGATCGGAGATCCGGCCAACGCCCACATGGCGGCGTTCGTCGTCGCAGCACCGGAGAGGACGCTGGCGGTGCGGCTGGGCATCCCGATCTACGGGTGCGATCCGGCGCTGCGGGGCCTGGGATCGAAAAGCGGCGGCCGGCAAATGCTGCGCGAAGCGGGCGTGGCGATCGCCGACGGGGTGGAGGATCTGGCCGACGCGTCGGACATCGCGTGTGCGCTGGCGGAGCTGAAGCGGCGCAACCCGGGCCTGCGGCGCGCGGTGGTGAAGCTGAACGAAGGCTTCTCCGGCGAAGGCAACGCGCTGTTCAGGTTCGACGATTTCCCCACGGGGGCGCCCACAGGACCGGGGCTGGAGCGGTGGGTGGCGGACCGGCTGCCGGAGCTGGCGTTCGAGGCGGCCGGCATGGACTGGGAGATCTACCGGGCGAAGCTCGGCGAGATGGGCGCGATCGTCGAGGCGTTCATCGAGGGCGAGGACAAGCGCTCGCCGTCCGCGCAGTTCCGCATCGACCCGACCGGCGCGGTCGAGCCGATCTCGACGCACGACCAGCTGCTCGGCGGGCGCGGCGGGCAGGTGTTTCTGGGCTGCCGGTTTCCCGCCGACCAGCGTTACCGGTGCGCGATCCAGGCCGAGGGCGCGAAGGTGGCGGCCGTGCTCGCGCGGCGTGGCGCGCTCGGGCGGCTGGGCGTGGACTTCGTCTCGGTGCGCGAGGGCGCGGCGTGGCGCCACACCGCGATCGAGATCAACCTGCGCAAGGGCGGCACGACGCACCCGTTCCTGATGCTGCAGTTCCTGACCGGCGGCGCCTACGACGCGGAGACCGGGGTGTTCCGAACGCCGTCGGGGCAGACGCGCTGCTACTACGCCACCGACAACCTGCAGGCGCCGCAGTACCGCGGGCTGACGCCGCCGGACCTGGTCGACATCGCCGTGCTGCACGGGCTGCACTATGACGGCACGGCGCACGAGGGCGTGGTGTTCCACCTGATCGGCGCGCTGTCGGAGTTCGGCAAGCTCGGCCTGGTGTGCGTCGGCGGCTCGGTGGAGCGCGCCGAGGCGCTGTACCGCCAGACCGTGGAGATCCTGGACCGCGCGCAGCACGGCGGCTGACGCGTGGCTGGGCGGCGCGCCTGATGAAGCTGCATGCGGGCATTGCGCCGGTGTTCGTTCCCGGGGGCACATTTTTCTTGCATCGCCCTCCCCCTTGCCCCATATGCCGCCCGCTCTGGCCCCAGGGGCGCCCGCGCGCAGCGGTGTGACCAACAGGCCGTCTACTGGTAGGAAAGGAGATGCGTGATGAGCGCACTCAGCCCACTGGGGATGGTCTCGGAACTTCCGAGCAGCAACCAGTTTTCGGAAACCGCTTCTGAGGTTCAGAAGGACTATTTCGTCGAGCGCGACGGGCAGAAGTTCGCCGGCACCCATCTGCTGATCGACCTGTGGGGTGCGAAGAACCTGACCGATCCCGCGCGCATCGACCGTGCGCTGTGCGACGCCGCGCTGGCGGCGCGTGCGACGATCCTGCACAGCCACTTCCATCACTTCGGACCCGATGGCGGCGTCTCGGGCGTGATCGTGCTGGCGGAGAGCCACATCTCGATCCACACGTGGCCGGAGCGCGACTTCGCGGCGATCGACATTTTCATGTGCGGCGCCTGCAACCCGCACGATTCGATCGAGACGATCCGCGCCGCGTTCGAACCTGATCGCATCCTGCTCGACGAGCAGCGCCGCGGCATCATCGGCTGAGTTCGGCTTCCGCCGTTCGTCATTGCGAGCGTAGCGAAGCAACCCAGGGCAACGCGACAGGCGTTTGCCGCGCGGCCCTGGGTTGCGTCGTCCCCCGGCCTTCGCCGGGGTCCTCGCAATGACGGCGGTTTTACTGTCTCGCTTGTGACACGGGACATGTGGAGTGCGCCATGACCGACGCATGGGTGAACGAGACGCTGTACGCCGACTGGGGCCAGCGCTTCCGCATCAAGCGCGAGCTTGCGCGCGTGCAGAGCGCGTTCCAGGACATCGTCGTGTTCGAAAGCTTCACGCATGGCCGCGTGATGCTGCTCGACGGCGTGGTGCAGATCACCGAGGCGGACGAGTTCGTCTACCAGGAGATGCTGACGCACGTGCCGCTACTGGCGCATGGCGCGGCGTCTCGCGTCCTGATCATCGGCGCGGGCGACGGCGGGGTGCTGAAGCGCGTGCTGCAGCATCGGACCGTGACGCAGGCGGTGATGGTGGAGATCGACGGCGAGGTGATCCGGCTGTCGAAGGAGCACCTGGCGGGGATCGGCGGCGACGCGTGGGGGGATCGCCGCGCGCAGGTGATCGTCGGCGACGGGATCGACTACGTGACGCGCGCGCCGGATGCGTCGTTCGACGTCATCATCGTCGACAGCACCGATCCGATCGGCGTCGGCGAAGTGCTGTTCACGGATGATTTCTACGCCCATTGCGCGCGGGTGCTGACCGCGCGCGGCGTGGTGGTGAACCAGTGCGGCGTGCCGTTCATGCAGGGCGACGAGCTGCGCGAGACCAGCCTGCGGCGGGCGAAATTCTTCGCGCATGTCACCGCGTATGTCGCGGCGGTGCCGACCTATGTCGGCGGATTCATGACGCTCGGCTGGGCGGCGAAGGCCCGGATGACGGACGTTGCGCCGGAGGAATTGCGGATACGCGCAGAACGCGCTGGTGTCCTGGGCCGCACCCGTTATTGGACGCCCTCCGTTCAGGCGGCATCGTTCTGCTTGCCGCCGTACATCGCTGAACTGTTGCCGGATATTTCGGCTTCCCGGCAGGACTGATCGTCTTTCGACCGGCCGCCGCCCGCCTCTCCGATTCCGCTCGCGGCCTGCGCGACCTGTTCGTCGCGCGGCCTGGGGAACAGCCCCGTTCGGGATACGGCAGGCAGGGCGGCGGCCGTCTCGCGTCGGGCATCCGGCGTCTGCGTGCCGCCATTTGTTGCCGAGCTGATGCCTGACGCCGCGTCTTCGCCGTCGTGATCGTGGTTCGACCGGCCGTCGCCCGCCTCTCCGATTCCGCTCGCGGCCTGCGCGGCCTGTTCGTCGCGCGGCCTGGGGAACAGCCCCGTTCGGGATACGGCAGGCAGGGCGGCGGCCGTCTCGCGTCCGGCATCCGACGGTTCGCCGGCGGTGTCGCGGTCGGCAGCCGGCTGCGCCGGAGGCGCGATGTCCGCTAGCTCTGATCGCCCGACCGCATGTGCGTCGTCGTCGTGACCGCGCGCCGGAGCGTCGGTGGTCGGCTCCGAAGCTCCGTCATTGCGAGCGCGAGCCGTAGCGTCGCTCGGCTCCGAAGCTTCGTCATCGCGAGCGGAGCGACGCAACCCAGGGCCGCGTGACAGACGCCTTTCACGCGGCTCTGGCTTGCTTCGTCCCGCCACGCCTTCGGCTCGCGGTCCTCGCAATGACGAGGTTGCCTTGGGCGCACGACGCGGGGCGCGATCCGTTGGTGGTGCGTCGACGTCGGTCTGGTGCAATGCGCGCTGCGCGCTTTTGCGCCCGACGGATTCGCGGGGTCTGAGGTCGCGCAGGCGTTCTTTGCGGCGCTGGATTTCGCGGCGCAGATGGCGGGCGTGGGCGCGCACGAGGTCGCGCTCGACTTCGCGTCGGTCGCGATGGTGCCAGGATTCGTGCGAGCCGCGATGGGCGATCATCGGCCAGAGCTTGGGCTCGAACTGCGGCGGCATCGGCTCGGGGCCGTTGCGGGCGACGTCTCGCGGTGTCGCGCCCAGAATTGCCGGCGGCTTTCGCGGTATTGTCGGCGCTCGGCGAGCAGGCGCACGGCGCCGCGGCGGGCGAGCTTGTAGAGCGCGACCTCGGCCTTCCAGTCGCCGGTGTCGCGGGCGGCGATGTAGTGGGCGCGGGCCTGCTCGCAGTGGTGACAGCGGGGCTTGCGGCGATCCGTCCAGCTGTTCGGCGCGTCGCACCACGAGGTGAGGTCGCGGCGCCAGGGGGTGGCGCGGAACAGCTTCTTCGGCGGCGGCCGGTGCTCGCAGAAGGCGTCGTAGGCGATTTCCAGCCGGTAGTGCCGCGCCTGGCCGGAGCGCGGTGCCTCGTCGTCCGGCGGCAGCGGCCGCGGGCGGGTCTTGCGGGCATAGGGCACGGCGTCGGCGAGGCGGCGGTAGAGGCGGATCAGGGACGGTGGGAGCCAGCGCAGCATATTGGCCCTCCTTCGGCCCGGGTTGCTATCAGAATACAAGCCTAGGCATGTTTAGCTGGCAAGAGGAAAGTTCGACTACCACGCGCCATGGCCCGTTGGACCGCAATACCCTGGCCTGGGTCGAAACCCGATCACGAACCGCTGCACTGGGTGGATTCCGGACCTTCACCTAGGGCGGAGATCCGAGTGGGCAGATCTCGCCTGACCGGACCGCGGTAGTGTCGATGCGCGGCCCAGATGCACTCCGTTCGACCGTCTCCCGGCGGCCGCGGTAAGAGACAGCCATGGACACGTTCGATCTGGTACCTCACGTCAGGGATCTTGCCATCGCCTACGGCCTCGCCGTGCCGATCGGATGGGACCGGGAACAGGAGGAGCGCACCGCGGGCCTGCGCACCTTCCCGCTGGTCGCGATTGCAAGCTGCGGCTTCATTCAGGCAAGCGAGCACGCCGGCAATGGCTCGAGCGTCGTCTCTGGAGCGGTCGAGGGCCTGATCGCCGGCATGGGATTTATCGGGGGCGGAACGATCCTCAGGGAGGGGGTGAGCGTGCGCGGCACCGCCACCGCCGCAAGCCTGTGGGCCACCGCCGCGATCGGCCTCGCCGTGGGGTTCGGAAGCTACGACGTCGCCGTCGTGATCGCCGTGGCGACGTTCCTGACGCTGCGACTGCCCAAGCGCAAGAGAAGCAGCAGCTCGCAACTGTGATGTCCTCGCGTGGTGCTTCAGGGAACGGCCGTGCGGGGAATCCAGGCTCCCCGGTAGGGGGAAAACAGGTGGGCAGCCCCAGACGCCGCCTGTAGGCCGCCCAGCGGGCCGAGAGAGCCCATGCTGACGCATGACCTGCCCGAGCCGCGCACCGAACACCCGACGACGACCAAACCGCTGTCATGTCCGTTTTCAAGGGTTACGAATGCGGAATCCCACCCAGGCGTTTTCCTCCCGGTTGCCTCTTCGGATGCTGGCATGCGCGGT